>Ga0172382_10008217_pt1 | contig 14604 bp, 15 predicted proteins | sample Leawel138RmetaG_FD_122245 | JGI IMG/M metagenome (GOLD analysis project Ga0172382, IMG submission 122245) | Leachate microbial communities from a municipal landfill in Southern Ontario, Canada - Leachate well 138R metaG | ecosystem: Engineered > Solid waste > Landfill > Unclassified | place...
CGCTGTTTCCAGCGGCTTCCAGGTTTTTTCTTTACTTGCGAGGCTGTCACCCTGCGGCAGCCTCCAGCTCCTCGGCCGGGCCAAAGAACTCGTAGCGCACGCGCTCTCTGGATAAAGCAAGCTCAGAGGCGTAACGGTACATCGTGCTCATGAACGGCTTGGGGCCGACAAAATACAGATCGGCATCGCCGTTCTCGGGCAGGCGGCTTGCCAGCAGGTCACGGCTGACAAACCCTTCCTCGTGATGGTCGCAGTCATCCGTCAAGGGATCACTGTATACATAGCACAGGCGCACGTTGGGATACACTTTCGCCAGCGCTTCAACCTCATCGCGAAACGCGTGCACACTGCTGTTGAGCGCCGCGTGAACAAACTCGATCGGACGCCCGCTCGGCGCGGCCGCCTTGAGCATACTCATGGCCGGCGTGATGCCGACGCCGCCGGTGAGAAGTATCAGTGGACGGTGCGCACTTTGCAGCGTGAACTGGCCACTGGGTGGCAGCAGCTCCACCACATCGCCCTCGTGAATGTTGTCGTGAAGAAAATTGGATACCAGACCTTCAGGCTCTCGCTTCACGCTGATGCGATAGTAGCCCTCGCCGGGTGCGCAGGAGAGCGAGTAGTTGCGGCGCACGGAATCGCCATTGATGTCGAGAAGAACCGTCAGATACTGGCCAGGTTCAAATGACATAATTTCACCGCCATCCTCAGGCTCAAAATAGAAAGAGGTGATGACCGCGCTCTCGACCTGCTTTTTCACCACATTGAAGCGCCGCGGCCCACGCCAGCCACCGGCACGATTTTCATGCTCGCTGTAAACCGACTCCTCAGCGGCAATCAGAAGATCCGCCAGTTGGCCGTAAGCTTGCGCCCAGGCGTCGATGACCTCATCCGTCGCGGCTTCGCCGAGAACCTCGCGAATAGCCTGAAGCAGACAGGTGCCAACAATGGGGTAGTGCTCGGGACGGATATCCAGAGAGACGTGTTTTTGGATAATGATGGGCAGGGCGTCCTTCAGCGCATCCAGGCGATCGATATTGGCGGCATACGCCAGCACGCTGGCGGCCAGCGCCCGCGGCTGGGTACCCTGCGCCTGGTGTGCCTGGTTGAAATAGGCTTTCACCTGCGGGTAGTCACGAAACATAATGCCATAAAAATGCTTGGTGATAGTTTCGCCGTGTGCTTGAAGAACGGGAACAGTGGCTTTGATGATGGCTGTGGCTTGTTCAGATAACATAAATACATCTCCAGAATGATGGCGTTGTTACACTCTCTTTATTAATCAAATACCATGCCAAACAGCAAGCCATTGAATAATCTGAAAATTATCTTTTACGCTGTATTTATGACAAAAAATATTTGATGTCATAAGCACATCCGCGTGTCTCTAAAACAACAAGCAGAAGTAAAAAAACGAGATCGCCTAACCGCGAACTGTGAAAACACTAAGCATTGACGACAGGTCACAGATCCAGCAAGCACTCATACAGGCACACCGGAAATAAAAAAGCCCCGGCGAACCGGGGCCTGGTGACGTACGTTAAGAATGGGGCATGAATTACATCATGCCGCCCATGCCACCCATTCCGCCCATGCCACCCATATCGGGCATTGCAGGAGCCTTGTCATCCGCTCTATCGGTGATCATCGCTTCAGTGGTGATCATCAGGCCAGCAATGGAAGCAGCCGCCTGAAGAGCAGTACGGGTCACTTTCGCAGGGTCCAGAATACCCATGGCGATCATGTCTCCGTACTCGCCAGAACCTGCGTTGTAACCATAGTTGCCTTCACCCTGCTTGACTTTGTCAACAACCACAGAACCTTCTTCACCAGCGTTTTCAACGATTTGACGCAGCGGCGCTTCGATCGCGCGGCGGGCGATGGCGATACCGACGTTCTGATCTTCGTTGTCGCCTTTCAAATCAGTCAGCGCCTGCAGCGCACGGATCAGGGCGACGCCGCCGCCAGGCACCACGCCCTCTTCAACCGCTGCGCGGGTGGCGTGCAGTGCGTCTTCAACGCGGGCTTTCTTCTCTTTCATTTCGGTTTCAGTGGAAGCACCAACCTTGATCACGGCGACACCGCCGGCCAGTTTGGCAACACGCTCCTGCAGCTTCTCACGGTCGTAATCGGAAGAGGTTTCCTCGATCTGAGCGCGGATCTGCTTGACCCGTGCTTCGATGTCGCCATGGTTGCCAGCGCCATCGACGATCGTGGTGTTTTCCTTGGTCAAGTTAACTTTCTTGGCAGTACCCAGGTGCTCCAGGGTAGCGCTTTCGAGCTCCAGGCCAACTTCTTCAGAGATCACGGTACCGCCAGTCAGGATGGCGATGTCCTGCAGCATGGCCTTGCGGCGATCACCGAACCCAGGCGCCTTACAGGCGGCAACCTTGACGATGCCGCGCAGGTTGTTGACAACCAGAGTGGCCAGCGCTTCGCCTTCAACATCTTCGCCAATGATCAGCAGGGGCTTGCCGGATTTGGCGACGCCTTCCAGCAGCGGGAGCAGTTCGCGAATGTTGGAGATCTTCTTGTCAACCAGCAGAATGTAGGGGTTTTCCAGCGCTACAGTCATGTTTTCCTGGTTATTGATGAAGTAGGGAGACAGGTATCCGCGGTCGAACTGCATACCTTCAACAGTTTCCAGTTCATTTTCGAGGCCGGATCCTTCTTCAACGGTGATCACACCTTCCTTGCCTACCTTCTCCATGGCTTCGGCAATGATGCGGCCGACGCTTTCATCGGAGTTGGCAGAAATGGTACCCACCTGGGCAATTTCCTTGGAATCGGAGCAGGGCTTGGCGATGTTCTTGATCTGCTCGACAGCCGCAACGACCGCTTTGTCGATACCGCGCTTGAGATCCATCGGGTTCATGCCTGCGGCAACAGACTTCAGGCCTTCAGTCACGATGGCCTGTGCCAGAACGGTTGCTGTGGTGGTGCCGTCACCGGCTTCGTCAGATGCCTTGCTGGCAACTTCCTTGACCAGCTGTGCGCCCATGTTTTCAAACTTGTCCTTCAGCTCGATTTCTTTCGCTACGGAGACACCGTCTTTGGTCACGGTGGGAGCACCGAATGACTTGTCGATTACAACGTTGCGGCCTTTGGGGCCCAGGGTCACCTTAACGGCGTCAGCCAGAACGTTTACACCCGCCAGCATTTTGCGGCGTGCGTCATCACTAAATTTAACTTCTTTCGCGGCCATGATATTTCTTCCTTTCTAAAGCTGTTGACTCAGAAAATTATCGTTTCGGTTGAGATTAAGCTTCTACAACACCGTAGATATCGCTTTCACTCATGATGATCAGTTCTTCACCATTGTCTTTGATGGTGTTGCTGTCGGCGTAACGGCCAAAAATGACGGTATCACCAACTTTGACAGCGACAGGGCGAACGTCGCCGTTGTCCAGCACTTTGCCATCACCTACAGCAATTACTTCACCCTGGTTGGGCTTTTCTTTTGCACTGCCCGGCAGCAGGATGCCACCAGCGGTTTTTTCCTCTTCTTCTTTGCGACGGACTACGACGCGATCATACAAAGGACGAATTTTCATTTTCGACTTTCTCCAACGATTTATTGATCACAAATGTCCGGGTTCCTGCCACTGGCAGACCGGAAACTGCCCACTATCTGGTGCCTCGCTGAGGTGTTTTCAAGGGGCCCCAGTTATTTTTTGCTTCTAGCTTGCAGAAGCGAAGCACACAAGTAGGTGGGGACGAACGAGGAAACTTTCAAGGGCTAATCGCGTTTGTTTTCGTCGCGCCAGTATTCCGCCTCGATTACCCGCCCGGAATCGCCACGGTAGCGCCCACCCGGCCGCACCGCAAAGGCGTGAAAACCCGGCGAGGCCAGCAGTCGCTGTACCAGCCAGTGCCTGCTCCAGGGAATGATGCCCGGCAGCGCGATGATATCCGTGATGAAACCAGGCACCAGCAACAGAATGCCGCTCACAGCGAGAATCAGACCCTCAAACATTTCCGCAGCGGGTAACTCGCCCACCTCCAGCTTGCGATTGCCCCGCAGCAATGTTTTCAATCCTTCCCTGCGCAGCAAGGCAACGCCGGCCACAGCGGTAAGAAAAAGCAACGCAATCGTTGGCAAGGCACCCATGTGGCTGCCCACCTTGATGAGCAGCCACAGTTCAAGAATCGGGAAGGCGACAAAAAGCAAAAGAAGGAAACGCACAGACAGGCCCGCGAGACATTTAGCTTATTAGTGGGGGACTGCGCGCGAAATTCAAGGTGCGGGCTTCACCTTTCACGCGACCGGACACATCTTTATGTGAAGCATGCTATGTGTAACGAGCAACCCCCACTTCACGGCGCCACACCCACAAGGCCAGAAGAATGGCTGGAATACCCATCAACGCCGTGTAAAAGAAGAAGTTCGCATAGCCCGCGGCATCCACCACCAAACCGGAAAAGCCGCTGAGGAATTTGCCCGGCAGCGTCATCAGGGAGCTGAACAGTGCGTACTGGGTGGCGGTGTAGGCGCGGTTGGTCATGCTCGACAAATAGGCGATAAAAGCCGCGTTCGAGAAACCACCGCCGAGGTTATCCGCGCTGATCACCAGGATCAACCAGTTCAAATCTGCGCCTTTCTGAGCCAGTTGCACAAACAGCAGGTTGGTCACCGCCACCATCACCGCGCCGGCGAAAAGCGGTCGGTGGATACCGTATTTCACCACCAGGATACCGCCCACGAAAGAGCCGAAGAGGGTCATGAAGAAGCCGAACACCTTGCCGACACTGGCGATTTCCGTCTTGCTGAAACCCAAGTCCAGATAAAAGGGGTTCGCCATGATTCCCATGGCAATATCGCTCAACCGGTAAATGGCAATAAACAACAAAATGATCAGGGCGATGGAGCCGTTGCGTGTAAAAAATTCGACGAAAGGCGACACCACCGCGCCGACGAACCAGCGCTGAAACCGGGTTGCGGCGCCAGGCCCACCCCGGCCCAAACGCCTGGAGAGCTTGTCTTCCAGGACAGCGACATCAGCACTGCGATCGGGCTTTGGCTCGGTAACCATCAGCACCGTCAACACCCCCACCAGCATCAACGCCGCCATGGAGAGGTAAGCCGCCTGCCAGCCAAGCCAGTCGGCGATGTACAGCGACCCTGCTCCCGCCACCAGCATGGCGAGGCGATATCCGAACACATAGGTCGAAGCCATAGCCCCTTGGTACTCATCGATTGCCGACTCGATACGAAAGGCGTCGATGGCGACATCCTGGGTGGACGATGCAAAAGCCACCGCCACTGCGGCAAGCGCCAGCGCCGCCAGAGATTCATGTGGATCACTGCCCATCATCGCCACCAGCCCGGCAATGACGCCCACCTGTCCCAACAGCATCCAGCTGCGCCGCTGACCGAGAAGCCGGGCCAGCAACGGAATACGCAAACGATCCACCACAGGAGCCCACAACACCTTGATGGAGTAGGTCACCCCCACCCAGCCGAAGAAACCGATGGCGGTACGGCTAACACCTTCTTCTGTCAGCCAGGCCGACAAGGTGGAAAACACCAGAAGTAACGGCAGACCCGCGGAGAAGCCAAGAAACAGCATGGCCACTACGCTTGGCTGGCCGTATACGGCAACAGCCTGCCACCAACTGCGGTCAACGGTCATGAGCGTTTGGCCCTAATGAAAAATCTCCAGCCCTGCGAACCATATCGCTTGCGGGACGCAATTTCAGTAAATGCACAGTAATATGTCCCCAATTTGGGCTGCTGATAAGCCTGAGCCTGTCATCCATAATCTCCCGGCGTCTCTAATCCGGCTTTGGGCCCGGTTTTGGGCAGAGCACGGGACAGACGACAAATTGTTCGTCAAGCTCTTTTAAAGTGATATTGCCGTGTACAGGTTCGGCCGAGTACCGAAGCACTACCCGCACCTCTCCCTACAAATCAAATTGAAACACTCCCTGCTAGATGACAGCAACGACACCGAGCACTGCTATCCAGCTCACCAATGCCCTGTCCACCAGCTCAGGCAATTCCTCAAGTTCGGAAATCTCCACCGCGGGGTTGTCCGCAGAACGGCTGTCCGTCCCGTGAAGAGCGGCGAGAATATAACATTCCAGCACCTCCACAGGAGGCATCGCCAGGCTGCGGATGTTTTTTATCACCTGGACGATCGTTGCCTGCCAGTTGCCCACCAACGCCAGACTCAGGCCCAGCAGATGCAGCGGCAACCATTCCAGCATCACCACCAGCCGACGCAGGCGCTCATTTTCCGTAGTCTCGCCGGTGTATTGCTGATGGAGACAAAGCAGGCGGTAGAGCAGTGCCCCTGGCGCGCCAAGCAGCACAAACCAGAAAATAACCGGGAAGTAGCACTGGAAGTAACCCCAGGCAATGGCGCGCAACGTCTGGCGGTGGAGCTGGCTCCAGTTTTCCGCATTGCTCGTATCACCACCCAGGAAAAACGCATCGTGATAGGCGCCCTGAATGTCATCACGGCTCAGGGCATCCACATAGGCGGCGATCCGCGTGCGCAGCTCGCTGATGCCAAAACAGCACAGCAGCACAAAGAAACTGATGACGTATACCGCAAAGCGCCAGCCTGCACTGTGAAGCAGTGCCAGCCCCAACGCCAGCACGATCACAGGAACGGCGATCACCAGGTAGAAGCGTATTTCCGCGCTAACGCTGAACTTCGTCTGCGGCCCCAGTAAGCGGTACCAGGCCCTGAATGCGGCATCGCCCCAGGAACCACTCAGACCGGGGAAAAACCGCGCCCCCACAATGGCGAGGATAAGGCTTATGTATGCCATCAGTTTTCCTGTCTCAGCAAGGAAAAGTACCTGTACCAGTCGAAGGCGATACCCGGATCCGTCTTGCGGCCCGGCGCGATGTCCGCATGTCCCACAATCCGCTGCAGGCTGATCTGTGGATAGGTCGCCATCAGTTCACGGGTCACTGCCGCCAGCCGCAGATACTGTTCATCGGTATAGGGTTCGATGTCCGTTCCCTCAAGCTCGACGCCAATGGAAAAATCATTGCAGCCGGTACGCCCGCCAAAAAGGGAAACACCGGCGTGCCAGGCGCGGTTCGCAAAGGAAACGAACTGGATACTCTTTCCCGTGCGCTCGATCAACAGGTGCGCAGAAACCCTCAAATGACCGATTTCTGCAAAGTACGGATCTTTTTCCAGCGCAAGCCTGTTGGAAAAAAAATCCGCCACATGCCCGCCGCCGTACTGTCCGGGCGGTAGACTGATATTGTGCACAACCAACAGGCTGATACTTTCGCCGCACGGTCGTGCATCCATATTGGGGGATGGACAGCGCTCGCTTTCAGCATGCCAGCCATCATGAGTTATCATTTTGCTGCGGCCCCGTATTGAACTGACTGGAAATGAATTCTGCATTGCGCATTGAACACAGCGTCAAACAGTGGTGAATGCCGGCCACGATAACATTGCCCATATTCTTCCAGACACAGGGCCGCGCCAAAACATGACCTGACCACCCCTGGCCGGGCAGGCCAATCAGTGGCTGCTGAACCGCATGGAAAAATCAATGGCTCGGCAATGTTTGGTGATGCTGCCCGAGGAAAGATAGTCCACACCTTCGATGGCAACCGATCCGATTGAAGCCATGTCGAGATTACCTGAAATCTCTATCTTTACACCCGGCGTTTTTTCAGCCACTGCCTCTTTTACCTGCGCAGGCGTAAAATTGTCCAGCATGATGATATCGGCCTGTGCCGCCAGAGCCTCGCGGTATTCGGTGAGCGTTTCCACCTCGACCTCCACTGGCTTGCCGGGAGCAATCTGGCGGGCGGCGGTAATTGCCGCACCAATCCCGCCACAGGCAGCGATATGATTTTCCTTGATCAAAAAGGCATCGTAAAGACCCATGCGGTGATTGTGGCAACCGCCAACGACAGTGGCATATTTCTGCGCAACACGTAGTCCCGGGATGGTCTTACGGGTATCAAGAACACGGATGGGCGTGCCTTCCACCAAGCTCGCATATTGCCGCGCAATGGTCGCCGTACCGGACAGGGTCTGGAGAAAATTCAACGCACAACGCTCGCCCGTCAGCAGCGAGCGCGCCAAACCTTTTAGACGACAGATCACCTGATCCGGGGCAATATCTTCTCCCTCCGCCGCTTGCCACGACACTTTCACGCTGTCATCCAGCTGACGGAAAACTTCGTCAAACCAGGCTTGTCCACACAACACGGCGTTTTCCCGGCAAATGATCATCGCCTCTGCCTCAGTCTCTTGCGGGATCAGCATCGCGGTGATATCACCGGAGCCTATATCTTCAGCCAGCGCAAATTCCACGATGGATGCAATTTCTTCACGGCAGGGAGAACGTACGGACATGGGCAAGGGTACTCCGTTTGAATCAGCGACCGATTATAGCAGGGGGGATTTTGCAAATCGCCTCCCGGCGAATATCTCCTTCCCATACTGCGACACAGCTCAGGCGCCAAACACAGCCTGTATAGCCGCTGCGACGGATATGCCTACGATAATGCCCGCAAGGATTTCCACGGGCGTATGGCCCATACGCTCACGCAGGAGGGGGCTGGCGTCACTCTTCGCCAGTGCGTTGATGGCTTTTGCCTGGTGGCCGACCTGTTTGCGCAAACTGCTGGCATCCAGCAGGACGATAAAAGCCAAGGTAATGGCAACGCCAAACGCGGGGTGGGAAATACCCTCCCGCATCGCGACAAGAGCAACGGCGCTGCTGACGATGGCGGAGTGGTTGCTCGGCAAGCCGCCGTAGCCAATCTGGCCAAAGGCAAAACTCCGCGCCCGGAGACTGTTGATGAGAAACTTGCAGCTTCCCGCCACAAACCAGCTGGCGAAGGGCGCCAGGAGATAGGCTAGATCCATTGGCCTGCGCTCCGCGCCAGCAAATACACGCACAAACCTATCCATATCATCACGGTCAGCGCCAGCTGCCAGTCGGAAAACAGCACGTCCGTCGGGGATTCGCCGCCACCCCGCACGTCCACAACGAACCAGTAGCGAAACAAGCCGTACAACACCAGCGGAATCGTCATAATGAGTTCAGGTCTTTCGCTCATCACGAACAGGCTGTAAAACAGTACCGCGCAAATGGCTGACATTTCCGCATAACGATCCACCAGACTGATACTGTATTGCCTCAACACAGCGCGGCCGTGGCTGCCGCTGTCGGCAAGCTCCTGGCGGCGCTTTATCGCAGCCAGATAAAGCGCAAGGCTGAGCGTACTGACAAACATCCACGAAGAAACAGGCACCGCGATGGCCACGGCGCCCGCATGAACACGCAACACAAAACCAAGCGCAATAGTAAAGATATCAATGACCGGCTGGTTCTTGAGCACCAGGCTATAAGCCATGTTGAGAACAAGATATGCGAGAATCACCAGCATCACGGATGGGAGGACAACAAAACCGGCAAGCAGCAGCAAATAGAGGAAAACAAACAGCACCAGAGCCTGCGGCTTGCTTACCTCACCCGACGCCAGGGGACGTGTAAAACGCTTGCGCGGATGCAGGCGATCTTTTTCAATATCGCGCCAATCATTGAAAATATAGGTCGCCGAGGAGGCAACACAAAACAGCGCCATCGTCAGCAGCGAGGTGACAACGGACGCAGCGTCGGCAAGCTCACCGGCAAAAACCAGCGGTGCCAGCACAAAAGTATTTTTGATCCACTGTCTGGGCCGCATCAACCGCCACAGTGCGCTCAACGATAATTTCTTCCCTGACTCTGACGCGGAAGACACCATAAACCTGCTTCTCTCTGGACCAAACACCATGAAGATTGCGTTACGCTACACGTTTTTCGCCCTACTGGCCACAATCGCCAATATCGGCAGCCAGGATATTGTTGTCAGGCTTTATCAGGGCAGTTTTCATATTATCCTGGCGCTATTGATTGGCACCGCCGTCGGGCTTATCAGCAAATACTGGTTCGACAAAAAATACATTTTTGGCTACCAAGCGGAAAATCTCGGTGAGGACACCCGCAAACTCAGCCTCTACACACTGACAGGCATAATCACCACCTGCATTTTCTGGGGGCTGGAATTAACCTTCGAGAGTATTTACGGAACCAGGGAAATGCGTTATCTGGGTGGTATTATTGGCCTGGCCATCGGCTATATCATCAAATATCAACTTGATAAGCGCTTTGTATTCGCCACTCGGAACACGTAAATGGAACTGACCGGCTGGGGACAATATCCCCGCAGCGACGCACGGGTGACGAGACCCGTCACGGCAGCCGAGCTGCTTGAAAAATGCACCCGTTCCGGCAGCCAGGTAATCGCCCGCGGCATGGGCCGCAGCTACGGTGACAGCGCCCTCGCCGCCACCGTGATAGACACCCGACAGCTGGACGATTACATCGCTTTCGACGAAACGCGCGGCGCACTCACCTGCGGAGCAGGGATCACGTTGTCAGACATTCTCAATACTTTCCTGTCCAGGGGCTGGTTTCTGCCCGTCACGCCGGGCACAGGCTTCATCACTGTGGGTGGCGCCATTGCCAGCGACGTACATGGCAAGAATCACCATCTCGACGGCAGCTTCTGCGATCATCTGGAATCTTTTACCCTCGCCACGGCGAGCCAAGGCCTTGTGCACTGCTCGCGCCACAGCCATCCGGCGCTGTTTCGCGCAACCTGTGGCGGCATGGGATTGACCGGCATTATTGTTTCAGCCACGTTTACACTCAAGCCAGTCACCAGTGGCTTTATTGAGCAGACCACCTTCAAGGCGAACAACCTGGCCAGCGCGCTGGAACTGTTCGAGACGCACAGCAACGCGCCCTACTCCGTGGCCTGGATCGACTGCCTGGCCACGGGCAACGACCTTGGCCGTTCACTGATCACGCTGGGCAGCCATGCCTCACAGGGCCCGCTTCAAGCTGGCACGGCTGCGGCGCTTGCAGTACCCTTCAACACGCCCGGCGCACTCCTCAACGCCTTCAGTATCCGCGCCTTCAATTACCTGTATTACCAGCGCGTCAGGAAAAACCAGAGTACGCGGCTTATTCATTACCAGCCTTTTTTCTACCCGCTCGACGGCATCGCCAACTGGAACCGGCTCTATGGCCGCAAGGGTTTCCTGCAATATCAATTCGTCGTGCCAAAAGCCGGGGGAAAAGAAAGCTTGACGGCAATCCTCAAGCGCATCGCCGCCTCCGGTAAGGGTTCTTTCCTCGCCGTTCTCAAAACGTTTGGCAAAGGCAATGACAACCTGCTTTCCTTTCCCATGGAAGGTTACACCCTGGCGCTTGATTTCAAGATGGATAGCGCTATTTTTCCATTGCTCGATGAGCTGGACACCATGGTCACCGACCACGGTGGACGCATTTATCTGACCAAGGATGCCCGGATGTCCGAGGCCACATTCAAAACCAGCTACCCCGGCTGGGAAGCCTTCCAGGACATCCGCCGCGAGTGGGGAGCTGACGGAGTATTCAACTCACTGCAATCCCTGCGACTTGGGCTTTCATAGGTACTTCATTCATGAAAAACATTGTTGTCATCGGCGCGACATCCGCAATAGCCAAAGCCACCGCCCGCTTCTTTGCAGAGCGAGGGGACAGTCTTTATCTGCTCGCCCGCAGTCAGGAAAAATTGGAAATCAACGCGGCGGATCTGAGAGTGCGGGGCGCCGCGCGAGTTATGTTCGGCTATCTGGATGTCAACGACCACGAACAACACCAGATCGCCATAGACAGAGCAACCCAGGCCCTGGGCGTTGTTGACGTTTTCTTTATCAGTCACGGCACCCTTCCCAACCAGCAGGCCTGCGAGCAAAGCGGCAGCACCACTTTCAAGGAAATAAACACCAACGCACTCAGCACCATTTCTCTGCTGACCATTATTGCCAACAAGCTGGAAAGCCAGCGCAGTGGAACCATCGCAGTCATCACCAGCGTCGCCGGAGAACGGGGCAGGCAATCCAACTATGTATACGGCGCAGCCAAGGGAATGGTTTCCATTTTCCTGCAGGGGCTTCGTAACAGATTGTTCAAAGCGGGTGTCCATGTGCTCGATATAAAGCCAGGCTTTGTCGATACGCCGATGACCGCAGATTTCACCAAGGGGCAGTTGTGGGCAACGCCTGAGAAAGTTGCCAGCGATATCATAACGTCCATCGAAAAGAAGAAACATACGCTTTATACACCCTTTTTCTGGCGTTTTATCATGATGGTAATTCGCAATATTCCAGAGGTGATTTTCAAGCGATTGAAACTGTAAAAGCGCCGAAAAAATGGTCGGACTTTACCAGCACTCCACCGGCGTTTTATCGCCCCGAGGGTTTGCTGCATCAACCGTTATCGTCAGCGCTGTACAGGACGTTCCGCCAGCTCTATCGCTTGCCTGATCCCCCTGAGCGGTTGCGGTAATGACATACTTCGTGGCCGTACTCCCTGCGACAATGGCAACACTGTAATAACCCTCCATTGAGTCGCCACTCTCGCCATAGCCGATTTCAGCCAGATCATTGCTGTATTCAGGATTATTGGCGCGCCATTTTTCCTGCAGGTTTTGAATTGTCAACAACGCATCCATGGCGTCCGCGCGTTTGGCCTTGCGCACATAGCCCTGGTAGCTGGGGAAAGCAATGGCGGCAAGAACGGCAATGACAACCAACACAATCAACATTTCGAGCAGGGTAAAGCCTCGTTTTTTATTCATCTTTATTTCCGTATTCCACGTCAACGGTGTCAGCAGATACGGACATCGACCGTCATGTTTTTTGTGATATTGCTGAATCTCAGCCTGTGATATCGGAGATTGCCCGTATTCCTGTTTTCAACCACATACTCAGGCGCTTCCGGCGCGCACACATTCTTGTTGGTGTGAAAATCAATGGCGCCGCTCCAACTGGAACCCAGTGCAAACAACCCTGTTGTGCAGATATAGCCGTTCTGTTTTTGGCAGGTTATGCCCTCACCGGTGACACCGTCATATTTTCCGCCGTTTGCAGAAATGGTCACGCCGCCCGAAATCGTGATCGTGAAATTCAGTGTGTGAACTTCGTCTGGTTCATCTGGTTCGACATCGTCAGGCTCACCGGTTTCCTGCTCCGTCGAGCCTTCACCGTCCTCTGTTTGCGCATCCTCGGAATTTTCAGGTGCAGTCTCCGCCACCCAGACGCCGCTTTCAGCTTGATGACTGGCGACGACCAACTCAAGCAGGTTCTCGATGCCAGCGGCGGGGTCGGCAACATGAATATCCGAGGCGAGCACTACCGCCCGTGTCATTCCCTCTCTGTCCTGCCAACTGACGGTTACTCGCGCGTTTTTAAGATCAGGCTTCAGTGGATCATCCGCGACGCTCCAGCTGCGCTCAAAGCTAAACGCCACACCTGGCGGGGCGTCGCTGCCTTCGCCTTCCAGCAAGCGCGGATCCGTCGCCAAAAGAAAGCTCTCGAGCACCTGCAACTTGGCTTCCGCGAGGGCGACAGCCTGGCTTTGCGCCTTTGCCTCGGCAGTGGATTTTTGCGTGGTGCCATGAAAACTCATCAGCGCCAACAAGCCCGCAGCCAGTACGACAAAAGCAATCAAGGCTTCGATCATGACAAATCCACCATAGTGGCGCTGTTGTTGCCCTGATACGAAAAAAGTATTTACTGACATCAGCTTCCTTCCTTGGTTGGTACTCAAAAATCCCGCCAGGAGCCGGGAACGGCAACAATCCTGTGACTGAAAAAAACATCATGTGTCGCCGCGCCGCCGCCCAGTTGATCATAAAGATCAACAGCCGCAAGCTCCGTGTTGGCGCTCAATCCCGTCAGATTGCCGGACACGGCGACCGTACCTTTTACCGTCCCGTTGCCCCAGCCGTGGCTGCCACAATCAGCGGCCTCGAAATACACGACACCAACAATATTCACCGCGCCATTCAGCTTCGGACAACCCTGCGATGCATCAAAAAACAGCAGCACCGGATTGGCATCGTTGCCAACGCTGCGATGCCAGTTGTTACCGTTCCAGCCATTGCCTGTCGGATAGGATTCATCGACAAAAATAATCCGTTGCGGATTGTTGAGCGATGACTCCGCTTGCGCTTTTATGTCGGCCTTACTGATGGTGGACCCAAACACCGAATCCCACAGCGATGCGGACGGAAGAAGAGCGGCTTTTTTTCCACCCTGGAGATCGAAATGTCCATGGGCCAGGCAGTCGCTGTTGCCAGAGGTGGTGCCAATAGCAACGAGTTCACCCTCCGGAGTCGTTGCGGGAAAAATGGAGGGGTTGCCCGTCACGCCCTGCGATCCACCTTCAAGGATGCAGTCTTCAACCAGCAACGGAGGCCCGGAAAAAATATTGCCAACACCTGAGAACAACTTGAGCCTCACCAGAAAAACATCCTTGTGCACCTGCTTGCGCACGTGGGAATCCTGTATTGCCACGGCCTTCGAGCGCACTTCGATAATCTGTGGATCAGCGCTCTGGCAATTCCTGCGCGTGTATTGAATGTCGTTCGTATAACTGTCCGCACTCAATGCGCTGTTGGCAAGAAGAGGTGGCCCCGCCACGGCGTCCTTGCCACAGCCATTTCCTCCCGACCAGGCCAGTGACGCGGCATTGTCGGGGTGGCTGATCCAGTTGACGGCATATTCCAGACCA
>Ga0172382_10008220_pt1 | contig 14597 bp, 10 predicted proteins | sample Leawel138RmetaG_FD_122245 | JGI IMG/M metagenome (GOLD analysis project Ga0172382, IMG submission 122245) | Leachate microbial communities from a municipal landfill in Southern Ontario, Canada - Leachate well 138R metaG | ecosystem: Engineered > Solid waste > Landfill > Unclassified | place...
ACGGCGATGGCGGCGAGCCAGCATGAAGTTGAGAGCCGTTTAAAGCCGGATCGCGGCCGGATTTTTTTTACCGGCGAAGTTAACGGCGAGGAAAAAACTTATCCGGCGGCGACTAATAAAGATTTTGCCGTGCTTTACGCTGTACCGAAAGATGTGGTTGACCCGCCGGCCTTGGCGGAAAAATTATATGATTTTTTTGAACGGCCTGTCATAGAAGAAGAGTTAAGACAGGAGGCGGAAAAGTCGGGGACCTTAAGTGCGGCTTCTTCTTCGGAAATTATGGTTGCGACCAGCACTAAGGAAGCGGTGCTCGCTACTTATTTAAAACGTTTGGATAAGCCGGGTGATGTTTATGAGCCCTTGGAAAATAAAAAAATCGAAACTGGCGCTTTGCTAGAGCTATTTGCTTTTTTATCCTCGGCGACTTCGACGCCGATTGCGGCGACGGACCTGGAATTAAAAGTTGATAAAGTCGTTTATAAAGAAGCGGCGGCGGAAGTTCTCGGCCTGGCCGCCGGATCGGAAGTAAAAATTCCCGGTTTAGGTTTTGATATCCGGAAATTCCGTTATTATCCGGAAACGGCTGACGGCGCGCATCTTCTCGGTTTTGTCAGTTACGCGGAAAACGAGGAGGCCGGCAAATATGGCTTGGAAGAATTTTTTAATACGGAGCTTTTCGGTCAGTACGGATCTTTAAAATCAGAAAAGGGCGGTGGCGGTAGTATAATCGTTAATAATCGGGAATATATTGAGCCGGAAAACGGTGCGGATTTAATTTTGACAATTGATCGCAATATTGAATCGGTCGCCTGTCAAAAATTAAAAGAAGCGGTTAAGAAGCACGGCGCAGACGGCGGGACGGTAATCGTGCTTGATCCTAGGACTGGGGCAATAATCGCTATGTGTTCGGTGCCGGACTTTGATCCTAATAATTATAAAGAGGTTAAAGATATTAGCGTTTATAATAATCCGGCCTTGCTTTATCAGTACGAGCCGGGGTCGGTTTTTAAGACGGTGACCATGGCTATCGCTTTAGACCAAGGGAAAGTATCGCCGTCAACGACTTACGAGGATCAAGGTCAGATTATGATTAGCGGTTGGAATAAGCCGATTAAGAATTCGGATTTTTCCACGCATGGTCCGCACGGGGTCGTGGACATGAATTCGGTTTTGGAAAATTCTTTGAATACCGGCGCAATTTTCGCCATGCGCCAGGTCGGCGCTAAAATCTTTGCCGACTATGTTAGAGATTTTGGGTTTGGAGAAAAAATCGGCCTTGAATTCGGTTCGGAAAGTGCCGGGAATATCGGCAATCTTTTAAAAACAAAAGTAAAGGAAATTGATGCCGCGACCGCCTCTTTCGGTCAAGGAATCGCCGTTACGCCGCTGCAGATGATCATGCCTTACCAGGCGATTGCCAACCGCGGTTTGATGATGAAGCCCTATGTGGTTAAAGCGATTGTCCGTGATGAAGAGCGGGAAGAGGTCGCGCCGCAGGCGGTTAAGCAGGTAATTAGCGAAAAGACCGCGGCCACGATTTCCGCCATGTTGGTTAATGTCGTTGAGCGCGGCCATTCGCAAAAGGCCTATATTGAAGGTTATTATATCGGCGGGAAAACCGGAACGGCCCAGGTTGCGACTTCGGGCGGCTATAGTTCGGACAATTATGTCCATACCTTTATCGGCATTGCTCCGATCGATGAGCCGGCTTTCGTAATGCTTACGAAAATTGATAATCCGAAAGACGTCCAGTACGCCGAAGGTTCGGTTGTGCCGCTTTGGAAGGATATTGCTGATTTTATTTTGAAATATTATCAAGTGCCGAAAACCAGAAAATAATTATGCGTAAAATATTGCAATTAAAATTAAAGACCTTAGCGAAGTTGATTTTGAAAAAATATCAGCCGACAATTATCGGCATCACCGGTTCTTTGGGCAAGACCAGCGCGAAAGAAGCAGCCGCCGCGGTTTTGCGCGGTACGGTGTTAGTCCGGACGAGCGAGAAGAATTATAATAATGAAATTGGCTTGCCGCTAACGATTATCGGTGCGTCTTCGGCCGGACGAGATATTTTCGGTTGGCTTAAAGTTTTTGCTCGCGCCGGCCGTTTATTATTTTTTAAAGACAAAGATTACCCGCGGGTTTTGATTTTAGAAATGGGCGTTGATCGGCCGGGCGATATGGAATATTTGACGGCCATCGCGCCGCCGCAGATCGGGATAGTGACCGCGGTGAGCTATTCGCATCTAGAATATTTCGGCGAGCTTATAAATATTAAAAAAGAAAAACAGGTTTTAATTAAAAAAATAGAGCCGGAAGGCACGGCAATCTTGAATTATGATAATGAGGCGACGCGGGAGATGGCGGCGGATAGCCGAGTTCGGACTTTAACTTATGGTTTGGACGAAGGGGCGGACCTTCGGGCTCAGGATATTGTTTATAACGGTACAAAGGGGAATTATGAATTTAATGGTTTAAATTTTAAATTGAATTATAAAGGTTCGGTCGTGCCGGTTTTTATGGATAATGTTATGTCTGAGACCGCAGTTTACGCGGCCTTGGCGGCGGCGGCGGTCGGTATTTTATTTGAACGCAATTTAGTGGAAATCGCCCGATCCTTAAAAGATTTTTCTTTGCCGGCCGGACGGATGAAACTTTTGCCGGGCTTGAAAAATTCTTTTATTATTGATGATACTTATAATTCTTCGCCGGAAGCGGCTGGCGCGGCTTTGAAAACTTTGGGCAGTTTCAAAATTGAGGAGCCGGCTTCAAAATATGCGGTTCTCGGTGATATGCTTGAACTTGGCGTTTATACGGAAGAGGGACATCGCTTAGTCGGAGAGAAGGCAGCGCGAGCCGGGATTGGTTGCTTAATCGCGGTCGGTGAACGGGCGCGCGATATTGTCCGGGGTGCGGCCGAGGCCGGATTGGATGATGCGGTTTTATTTTGTTTTGATCGGCCGGAAGAAGCGGGAAAATTTTTACAAAACAGAATTAAAGCCGGCGACATAATTTTGATCAAGGGTTCGCAAGGAGCGCGGATGGAAAAAGTGGTTAAAGAGATAATGGCCGAACCGGAACGAGCTAAAGAATTATTGGTCCGGCAAGGGAAGGAGTGGGAATAATCAGATAATTTAAATAATTTTGTTCATTTTAAAAATAATCAGCCATGAGAAAAGAAAAAGTTTTAAGAATAATCGGCAAAGTGCTGGTTATCGGTTTCGTGTATCAAATGATTGTTGATGCCATTGAAGCCGAAAGAGAAAATATTAGGTTGCTGAAGTCCATTGAACAGATTGAGCTTCGCTTGATCCGCTTACAAGACATAGCGGCCTAATCTAAAGAAAAACCCTGTTTTAGATAAACAGGGTTTTTTATTTTTAAGGCCTTGGACCCGCGATTTTATTCGCCTGGCTTATCGGCCGTTTTTTTATTTCGAAAATATTCACGCTGGATGAGCTCAAAGATGAGCTCTTTAGTCCGTCCGGCCGGCAGAGATTCCCAGATTTTCCCCATTTTTGATAAGGGAATTTGCCGGTTGAATATTTTATTCAAGAGTAAGGGCGACCATTTAGCGAGAGCTAAATGGGTTTCAATTTTGTCCGGCCCGAAATTACGTAAGATTATGTCATAAATAAATTTACTGTTCGGATAGTTTTTAGCCAAGACGATTAATTTCTTGGCTATTTCCGGATTCTCTTTTAAAATATCCGCAGGCGATTTTTTTAGCGCTTGTTGCGCTTCGCGGATATTTTCAGACCTCTCTAATCTTTTTAAAGATAGATGATACCAGAATTTTTTCAATTCCTGGATTCTATCGTTATCTTTAAAAGAATTAAAGTGATGGTCGCTTTGTCCCCGCGAAATTTCTCCGCCCATTAATTCAATATTATCCGCAATTTCTTTACTTGTTTTAAGCAAAGAAATTATTTTTTTACAAGCCGGGAGAGATAAGAACCAGGGAGCGCATATTCGTTTGTATACCTCGATAAGATGTTCTGGTTTCCAGTCCAGCGAAGCAATATCAAAAGAAGCCTTTAATTGAGCTTTCCCCGGATATTCTTCGGCTAATTCTTCGCAATAATTTAGAAGAACATCTGGGCTATCAATTTTATCAATGAATCTTCGGCTTGATTCGCGCCAAGTTTCTAATAGTTCCTTTACTTCTTTTAAGGTTAGACCATTAGAAGCCCCGGTCCAATAAAGTTCTTTGAACCAGGCTGGTGGACGCTCCGGATTTAAAATATCCTGCCAGATTTCCGGTCGCCAATGCGACGGCGCATAGGCGTATAAAGATAATATCCAATCAGCTTCTTCGGCTGATTCTATTTCGTCCGGCACCTTTTGCATATCTTTTTTCAGGCGATGGATTTTTTCCGTGTCTTGCCAAGTTTGCCAGGATTCATAAAAAGCTTCACGCCAATCTTTCTTAGCCGTAGCGATTTTATTTTTGATTAGCCACTGTCCAAGTCGTCCCCGCTTAGTTAACAAACGGTAACGAAAGTATAATTTTTTTATCTTTTCCATTATATTTAGTTTTTAAATAACAAATTAATTCTTTTAAATATATATATTTCCTTGCTTTTTGTCAATGCCTCTATTATACTTAAGGATATATGCGAATCCTTATTTTAGGCGGCCGGGGCAATCTCGGCTCTCAATTGATTAGAGTATTTTCTGAAGATAAAAGAGATCGGGAAGTTTTTTCTTGGGATCGGGAAGAGCTTGATTTTTTAAATTTCTCTTTGTTAGAGGAAAGAATAATGGAATTAGCGCCAGATTTAATCGTTAACGCCGCCGCTTATAACGCGGTTGATAACTGTGAAACAGAAGATGGATACCGGGCGGCCTTAGCGCTTAATCGAGATTTACCCGGGGTTTTAGCGGATATCGCCTTAGCTTTAGACGCGATTTTAGTTCATTATTCAACGGATTATGTTTTTAATGGCACGAGCGAACGGTCGGAATTTAAGGAAAGCGACACGCCGAATCCGGTTAATAAATATGGAGAGAGTAAATTCCAGGGTGAGCGAGAAATTCTTCGGCGCGCCGGGCGCGGTTTAAAATATTATCTGGTTCGGACTTCGAAATTATTCGGGCCGCGCGGCGCTTCGCCGAGCGTCAAGCCGAGCTTTTTTGATATTATGTTTGACTTGGCGGCGGATAAGGGAGCTAATGATGAGAAAATTAATGAGGAGGGAATTAATGTTGTTAATGAAGAGATGAGTTGTTTTACTTATACGCCGGATTTGGCGGTTGCGACTTTAGGGCTGGTTGAAACACAGATGCCCTTTGGTCTTTATCATCTAATAAACGACGGAGCGGCAACCTGGTATGAGGCGGCGGAAGAACTTTTTCGTTTAAAGAAAATAAAGGTCAATCTGCGCGCGGTTCGGAGCGAGGATTTGTCCCGTCCGGCTCGGCGGCCGAAGTTTTCGGTTTTAAAAAATACTAAGGCCCGGAAATTGCGACCCTGGAAAGCGGCCTTGAAAGAATATTTGGAGTTAGGACTATAAGGGACTGTCGCCGAATGTCGGTTTTGTCTTGAGTTTCCATATTTTGGTAAATTTTATAAATTATTAATCATAAGTTTAATCATCAAAATATTATGCGTGGAATTATTTTATCCGGCGGCTCGGGTACCCGGCTCCGGCCGCTAACAAAAATTACTAGCAAGCAATTATTGCCGATTTATAACCGGCCGATGATTTATTATCCGCTTAATACCTTGATTAAAGCGGGTATTAAGGAAATTTTGATTATCGTGGCGCCGGAACGGGCTGGTGATTATCTTAATCTGCTCGGTTCAGGGAAGGAATTTGGAGTCAAGTTTACCTATGAAATCCAGGATCATCCGGAGGGATTGGCCCAGGCCTTTATTATCGGCGAAAATTTTATTGACCAGGAGGATGTGGCCATGATTTTGGGCGACAATATTTTTGAGGACGATTTGGCGGAAGAGATAAGAAGCTTTAAGGGCGGCGCGAAAGTTTTCGCTAAGCAAGTATCGGATCCGGAACGCTTTGGCGTCGTTAAGTTTGATGAAAAAATGCGGGCGGAAAAGATTGTTGAAAAGCCCAAGGAATATTTAAGCGATTACGCCGTGACTGGGCTTTATATTTATGACAAGCGGGTCGTAGAAATCGCTAAAGGAATCAAGCCGAGCGCCCGCGGGGAACTAGAAATCGTTGATGTTAACAACTGGTATTTAGATAAAGGAGAGCTTGAGGTCGGATTAATTAATGGAGAGTGGCTTGACGCCGGGACTTTTGATAGCTTACTTAAGGCCCAGAATTTCGCCAAAGAAAAATTGGCGGATAAGATGGTAATTTAATATGGAATTAGCAGTCGGATTTATTCTTTATAAAGAAAATAGCGCCCAATATCTGGCGGAGTTTTTGCCGAGCTTGCGGGCCGCTTTAAAGTTTTTACCGACGAGCGAGTATCGGATTTACGCTTTTGATAATAGTCCGCTTAACGATAAGAGTAATGAATTAATAATTGATCGATTTAATCGCGAAAATTCGGCTCTTGGTTTAAAGATTGAATATCAGCGGGCCGCGGATGGGATTAACCAAGGTTTCGGTCGGGCCTATAACCGTTTGATTGAGCAGGCAGTCCGGGACGGCGCGTGTTATTTTTTTATGATAAATCCGGATACGGTCTTGGACGCGGCAACAATTTTAGAATTAGTTAAGGCCATGGAGGTCGAGAAAGTCCGGAAAGATAGTCCGAGCGATTGTCCGGATAGCCAAGAATTAGCCGTGGCCGTGCCGAAAATCCGACGCTGGGATTTTTTTGCTCGTTGCCGGACGGAAATGATTGATTCTTGCGGCTTGATTCAAAAGATCGGCCTGCGCTTTAAAGATCTCGGCCAGGGTGAGAAAGATGAAGGTCAGTATGACCACTTAGCGCCGGGGAAGATTATATCCGCTTCCGGGGCGGCTGGACTTTTCCGGCTTAGCGCTTTAGAAAAAATAAAAGAAAAAGGACAATATTTTGATGAAAGATTTTTCATGTATCGCGAGGATTGCGATTTGGCCCTGCGTCTTAATCGTATCGGCGGCGTTGCCCGTCTTGTTTCGACCGCGTTAATTTATCACGATCGGACGGCGGCCTCTTCCGGGCGCGGATTATTCCGAGCGCTTCAAGATCGTTTTAAAAAAAGCCGCCAGGTTCGTTCCTGGTCGCACTTGAGCGAATTACTAATTTATGTTAAACACTGGAAAAGTCAAAATTTAGTGAGCCAGAGCGTTATTATAATCAGAATTTTATTTATATTTATTTTTTCGCTTATATTAGAGCAATTTAATCTTAAAAATTACTCCCTGGCCTATCGGATTTTTAAAGATTCTTGGGGTATTGACTAATGTAAAATAATGTGATAGATTAGAGAAGAATTAATAAAGGTTTTATATAATATATGGAAAATTTATTAGAAAAGATGATTAAAGAAAAAAAGAAGGAGGAGTTAATCCGTCTTGACGCGATTGATATCGTTAATTCTTTATTCAATGATCTTTTAGAGCGGGAGAAAGATGTTTTATCCCGACGTTTTGGTTTGAAAGGTGATAAGGGAGAAACTCTAGAAAAGATCGGCGGCTTGCATAAATTAACCCGGGAACGGGTGCGCCAGATTGAGTCGGCCAGCATTAAAAAGATTAAAAAGTTAGAAAATATAGAAACCTCTTTGGGCTCCTTAAGAGATACGGTCAAGGATTTATTAAGAAATCACGGCGGCTTGGTTCGGCGCGATTATCTTTTAGATATTTTAACGGTTATTTGTTTGGAAATAAATAATGAGAATAATGTTGATAGTCCGGATTATGAAAGCAATCGCTTGAAATATCGTAATCATTTTAATTTCTTATTGTCTAAAATGATGAACGAGGATTTAGAATTAGTCGAAGGTTCAGGTAAGTTTCATCCTTCCTTCCGAATCCGGAACGAGGAAACGCCGCATTTAGAAGAATTAGCCGAAGATTTAATTAATAAAGTTGATTCCTTAAAGAAAACCTTTACGACCGAAGAATTACTTGAACTTCTGAAACAGCTTGATAATTATAATAAGAATCAGGAAAAGTTTAAATTGAGTTATGACCCGGATATTACCCCGATTTTTAAAAGTAAAATTTTTCCGGATTGGGGTGAGCTTATTAATAGCAACAAGGTTTTATATTCTTTAATGCAAGCGATTAAGAATTTGGAGCAGAATAGATACGGCGAATGGGGAATTGCGAATTGGGGCGAAGTTAAGCCAAAGACGGTTAATGATAAAATTTATTTGATTTTAAAGCATGAAGGTAAGCCGCTTCATTTTACCGATATCGCCGATCGGATCAATGAGATTAAATTTGATAAGAAAAAGGCTAATGCCGCGACCGTCCATAATGAACTGATTCTTGATAGCCGCTATATCTTAGTAAATCGAGGGACTTATGGCCTGAAAGAATGGCAGAAATAATGGGTAATATTCAATAAAAATATCCTATAAGAATAAAATCCGCTTTATCTAAAGCGGGTTTTATTTTTTTCGGCCTTTATGATAAAATATTAACATGGATATCGTCATCAATACCACTAGTATTGACCGCTTTTTTAATCTGCCACCCGAGCAGATGTTTTGGGTTTTTATGGGTAATTTCGGGTGGTTAATAATCGCTATAGTATTTTTAACTGGGGCTCTACAGGTCTATCTTTTTTGGGTTAGACAGCAATGGGAAAAGGGACATAAGGATATTCTGTTAGCGGTTGATATTCCGCGTGGCAATGAGCAGTCGCCGAAAGCGGTTGAAAATATGTTTACTTATTTAGCCGGAGCGCACGGTTCAATTAATTTTTTTGAAAAATGGTTTGAAGGCCAGTTCCAGAAATCGTTCAGCTATGAGATTGTTAGCTTAGAGGGTTATACGCAGTTTTTAATCCGGACGCCGATAGAATTCCGAAATTTAGTAGAGTCCTCGGTTTATTCGCAGTATCCGGACGCGGAAATTTCGGAAGTTGACGATTATACGGAAACTATCCCGCGTGATATCCCGAATGAGGAATATGATCTTTGGGGGGTTGAGTTTATTCAGAAAGATTCCTGGGTTTATCCAATTAAATGCTACCAGGAATTTGAACATATGATGGGTCCGAGTGAGACCCAGTTCAAGGACCCGATGGCTTCTTTAATGGATCTTTGCGGCTCTTTGCGCCAAGGCGAACAGTTATGGTTCCAGGTAATCGTTACTCCGATTGGTTTTGATTGGGTTAAGGAATCAGAAAAGGAAATCAATAAAATTTTTGGTCGTAAAGTTAAGACTAAGGAAGGGTTAGGAGCGCAAGCTATCGGCGCGCTTGGCGATTTAAGTGAAGTTGTTTATCCGATTTGGGGTGAGATTGAGCCGAAAGACAAGAAAGAAGACAAGCCAAAGACGATGATGGATTTGACCCCGGGTGAGAAGCGTCAGGTCGAGGGAATCCAGATCAAGGCCTCGAAACTTGGCTTTGAAGCGAAATTTCGAATGGTTTATGTAGCGAAACGGGAAGTGATAAATAGGGCTAAAGTCGCGAATGGTATTGTTGGTTTTATGAAACAGTTTGCTTCTTTAGATCTTAATAATCTTAAGCCGGATGTTGACATGACTATGACTAAGGCTCAGTATTTCCGAAAAGCATCGCGGCTATTAGAAAAGAAACGGAAGATTTTCGAAGCTTATATAAAACGTTCTGATTCGCGCGGCCGGAATCCGGGGGTTTATAATATTGAGGAACTAGCGACGGTCTGGCATTTTCCGGTTGAAGCGAATGTTAAGGCGGCCATGGTTCAGAAAGCGCCGGGCCGCAAAGCGGACGCGCCGGCTTCTTTGCCTTTAGCCGAAGAAAAAGCCGCGCCCTTGCCGGATATTTTTCAGGCCTCAGAGTCCCCAGAAAATGTTACTGAAACCCTGGGGGCTAAGAGTGCCCCGCATGATTTAACCGTTCCGCCTGCCGGACCGCCGCCGAATCTGCCATTTGTTGAATAGCTTGGATATTTTCGTGGGATTCCGAGATTTTTTGATTTTTATTTTTTTCTAAATATTTTCAGACCTTATTATTTTTAAAGACATGCGTTTAGGAATCGACGCCCGCTTTTATGGGCCGATCGGCAAAGGATTAGGCCGTTATACCCAGGAAGTGGTTGATAATATCATAAAAATCACGAACGCGGCGCCGCCGGTCAGCGGCCGCGGCGTTTTTGATTATGTAGTTTTTTTGAGCCCGGATAATTTTGATGAATTTCCCGAAGGAAGGGGAATTAAAAAAGTTAAAGTTCCTTTTCGCTGGTATTCCTGGCAAGAGCAGATTTTTTTCCCTTTTTATTTTTGGCGGGAAAAATTAGATTTGGTTCATTTCCCTCATTTTAACGTGCCTCTTTTGGCGCCGAAACGCTTTGTGGTTACTATCCACGATTTGATTTTAACGCATTTTCCGACCCTGCGCGCTACGACTCGGTCGCATTGGATTTATTTTTTAAAGAATTTAGTTTATCGTTTGGTAATATTTTCCGCCCTGCATCGTTCGCTTAAGATAATCACGGTATCCGAGCATGCCAAGTGCGATATCATTGAACAATTTAAAATCAAGCCGGAAAAAATTAAAGTTACTTACGAAGGAGTAGCTAATTTAGCCAAGGGCCGCGATTCTTTATTCGTTTCTAAGTTAGATAGTAGTGAAACCTTGGCTCAATATAATATTCCGAAAGATTTTTTGCTCTATGTCGGTAATGCTTATCCGCATAAGAATTTAGAGGCCTTACTTGAAGTTTTCAGCCGCTTGCGTCTTGAGCGGCCGGATTTGCGTTTGGTTTTGGTCGGCAAGATTGATTATTTTTATGAACGGGTTCGGGCAGCGGCAAAAGATTTAAATTTATGGCGGGCGGGTGATCCGGAAAGTCCGGTAATCTTTCCCGGCTATGTGCCGGATGCTCAGTTAGAGATTTTTTATGCGGCCGCTCGCGCTTATGTTTTTCCGTCTTTATATGAAGGATTCGGTTTGCCGCCTTTAGAAGCGATGGCTAAGGGTTGTCCGGTCGCGAGTTCGAATCGGGCGAGCTTGCCGGAGATTTTGGGCGATGCAGCCTTATATTTTAATCCGGAAGACCAGGAAGATATGTTGTTTAAGATTCGGTTATTACTTGAAGACGGAAATTTGCGGAATGAGTTGATTGCCCGCGGCCGAGAACAGGTTAAGAAATATAGCTGGTGGGAATGCGCTAGGCAGACCTTGGAAATTTATCAGGAAGTTTTAAGAGGAAAAACTAAATAAACTTGTAAATAATTTCAATCATGTATATGCAAAACATTAATAAAAGACACGATGTTGATTTAAATAATAGATATACGTTAGAAGAATATTTAGCTGAAACTAATATTAAAAATAAAGAAGAAGCTAAAGCATATTTAAGAGAATTAAGGATAACATTTTGGGTAGTTTTTTTGTGTGGGTCTATTTTATATAGTTTAAATGAATCTGATAATAAATTAGTTTTTTTATTTTTTATATTTTATGTTTGTTTTTCTGTTTATTTTATTTATTTTTGTTTTAAGTTGTTAAAAATCGAAAAAATACCGACAGGTAATGCTTGGTTTTGTATTATTTTTGCTCCAATTAGTTGGTTATATTTATATCCATTATTAGCGAATCCGTTAAAAATAATTTTAGGGGAAAAACAGCCCCCAATTCGTATGAGCGGCGCGGAAAAACAAAAAATATACGAAAAAAGTAAAAGACGTTGGGGAAAAGTTTCAGTAGTCTTATGGATATTAACCTTTCTTTGGTTATTAGGTGTAGTTGTAGATATTATTTTCTTTTAAGGTAGTATTGCTGGTGAATTGTACTATTTTTAAAAGGAGCTAAGAGATAGTTAAATTATAAAATGTTAAATAGAAAAAAAATACAAATCAATCAAATTGATTCAGAACAACGGAAAACGGATAGCTTTATTATAGATTTGAAAGCGATTGCCGCGGCCCGGAATAAAGCGGATGAAATAAAAGATGAATCATCTAAGATTTCAGGTTTTCGGAATTTTTTTCAGAATCTTTTCCAGGGCTTAAAGATAAAAAAAGGATTAGAATCTCGGAAATCTTTTTCTTTTGAGTTTTTAAAAGCAAAGAAACCGAAGAGTTTTTCCGGCGGCCATATTTTGGCCGGTTTTAGGGAAGCGCGGGAAGAAAAGCGGGTTTTTCTAAAGAATATTTTTAAACCAAAGCCGCTTTTAGTTAAAAAATCTTGGTCTTTAAGCGAGAGTTTGAAAAGATTTTTTTCTAATTTGAATATTTTAATTAAAAATAATCGGAAGCGTAAAGCTAAGAGATTTTTTTTCTTCCGGCCAGCCGCGCGGCGGCGCCGGGAAATTATGCGGCGGCGAGAAGAACGCTTTGCGCATTTTTGCCGGCCGCGGCGGGGCTGGGCAAGCCAGGTTTTTTCTTCCCGGGTAAAGACGGAAATTAAAAAAGATTCCGGATCCCTTGGCCCTTACCGCTCTCTTTTATCTTTTGTTGTGATTTTATTGCTGATAATCGTCCCCCTTAAGATATTATCCGGTTTTGATTTTTTTCGTTTCGGCGAGCTTGAAGAAAAAATAAAAAATCAGACGCAAGCGGCGCTTAATAATCTATTTGCGGCCGCCGATTCGATCAATCGTTGGGATTTAAGCGGGGCGGATTCTAATTTCCAGGCGGCGAGCGCTGATTTTTTAGCGGCTCAAGAGGAATTAGGGAAAATTAATGATGCGATTTTGTCTTTAGCGTCTTTAGCCGGTAATCCGGAAGTGAAGATGGCGGCTGAAAGTAAAAAGTTTTTAACGGCCGGCGCCCTGGCCTCATCTTTGGGGCGGAATTTAGTTTTGGCGACTGATAGCTTGTTCAAGGCGGATTTTGGAAAAGATAGTTTTGAAAAAATTTCTGCTTTGGAGCCGATAGCCGCGGTGTCCAATGAAGCAAAATTTATTAAAAATGAAAATAATTTTTCTGATTCCTTGGATCAATTTTTGCTTTACGGCCGGGCAGCGGTTAAAGACGCCCGGGAATTAGAAAAGGTTATTGTTAAGATTGATTCGGATAATCTCCCGTCCGCTTATCGGGAAAAATTTGATTTTTTAAGTCAGGGGAGCGCGGCGCTCGCGGATAATCTTGATAATTTTGTTTCGGCCGGAGATAAACTAAAAGAAATTTTAGGATTGAGTCGGGATAAAAGATATTTATTGGTTTTTCAGAATAACGCGGAATTGCGAGCGAGCGGCGGGTTTTTAGGCAGTTATGCTTTAGTCGATTTGCGCGACGGGAAAATCCGCAATCTAGAAGTTCCGGGCGGCGGATCTTACGATACGGAAGCCGGTTTGAAAAGTATCCGGGTCGCGGCACCCGAGCCGCTTTGGCTAGTTAATCCTTTATGGCATTTTTGGGACGCGAATTGGTGGCCGGATTGGCCGACAACGGCTAAGAATTTGATGTGGTTTTATGAGAAAAGCGACGGGCCGAGCGTTGACGGCGTTATCGGCTTGACCCCGACGGTGGTTGAGGGTTTATTGGAGATAAGCGGACCGATTGATTTGACGGCGGAATACGATATAGTAATTGACGCGGATAATTTTTGGGAAACGGTCCAGATGGTTACGGAAAAAGATAATTTAGCTAAAAGCCATCCGGAACTGGCGGCGGGCTTGAATGTGACTCAGTCGGAATTGCCGGAAAAAGGAGATATTGCGGAATCCGGCTACTCTGGCGGGTTAGAAATTGATTTGCCTGATGGATCAAAAACAAATTTGTTTAATGTATTAGAAAATGAATTACCTGATAAAATAGCGACCGACTTACCTCTGGAACAGGGTTTAGAAATCAATTCGGAAAATAAGCCGAAGAAAATCATCGGCGATTTGATGGTTAAGATTTTGGAAATTTTGCCGCAGAAGTTAAGTCCGGAAAACTTATTGAAGATTGTTTCGATTTTTGAAAAAAACATGGCCGAAAAACAAATTCTGTTCTATTTTTCTGATCCGGCGTTGAGAGCGGAAATGTCCGAACGGAATTGGGCGGGTGAAGTAAAAGATACGGCCGGTGATTATTTAATGGTCGTGAACACTAATATCGCCGGTCAAAAAACCGATCGGGTTATTGATGATGAAATAAAGTTAGTGAGCGAGGTTGATGTCGACGGCGTAATTATAAATACTTTATCCATTACTCGGACGCATCGCGGGGTAAAAAATGAGCCCTTGACCGGCGTTCGTAATGTTGACTGGCTCCGCGTTTATGTTCCGGCTGGTAGCAAGCTTTTAAGTTCGGCGGGTTGGCGCGCGCCGGATCCAGAATATTTATTGGAGCGGCCGGAAGATTCTTGGGAAGAGATTCCGCTCTTAGCAGCGGAACGGGCCGCAGAAACTGATTCGGATTCCGGCACGCGGATTTATTCGGAAAACGGGAAAACGGTTTTTGCTAATTGGCTGATGCTTGATCCGGGCGGCAGTGAAACAGTTATTTTGAAATATCGTTTGCCGTTTAATTTTTTCGCGCTTGAATCCGACAAAGAAAGAAGCTGGGCGGAACGAATCAATAATTGGCTTAATCCGGAAA
>Ga0172382_10008223_pt1 | contig 14595 bp, 10 predicted proteins | sample Leawel138RmetaG_FD_122245 | JGI IMG/M metagenome (GOLD analysis project Ga0172382, IMG submission 122245) | Leachate microbial communities from a municipal landfill in Southern Ontario, Canada - Leachate well 138R metaG | ecosystem: Engineered > Solid waste > Landfill > Unclassified | place...
CTTTTAGCCCTTCCCGAACATGTCGAACCGTCATATTGTACATTATTCTTGCCTTACTCATTTAAATAATCCTCCCCGTTTTATATTACATATTCTCCAGCATACACCAGAAAGCCTCAGCCGCCTGCCTGAATGCCGCCGCCCCCTTATTACATGAACGCAAAGCTATAGTGCCGCCGAAACCGCGACAACGCAACATGGAAATAATCTCCTTCACTTCGCCGTTACCCTGTCCGGGAAGAGCGGGAGTTCCGTCAAACAGAGCATCATCTATATAGAAACGCATAACCCTCTTCCTTAGCCCTCCATTATAGAATATACCCAGAAAAGGCTTTTCTCCGGCTGCAGCAAAACGTCCGGGATTGAGAGCCAGCCCTGGCGACAGATAACTGCCGGCGTACATTTCAAGATAGAAGGATGAAGGTGCACCATTGTTCTCTACCAGGACATTTATCCCCTTGCCGGCTAGCGACGCCGCCATCTTGAATTCTTCAGCGGTTCCAACAGGTACAACCAGCGGCACACTCAGCCTTGCAGCCAGAGCAACGGCTCTCTCGTCACCAATCCTGCTACGCACAGCTGCTATCGCCACCCCTTCGCCTTGTAACAGGGATCTGTAGGCTTCGTATTCCACAGTGGTCAACTCCAGAGCAAATATGCCTTCTCCTTTTATTGTCTCCAGAACAACCGCAGGGTCATTTGCTATATCTCCGGCTACGGCGGCCAGATGGAAATCCTCTTCCGCTAGACGTGCAGCCTTTATCCGTCCTCTCTGCCTGATGCAATCTTGACAGGCAGGATTACGGCAAAGAACAGCGGCAGGATCACAGCTCAAGGCTTCAACGGCTATATCGAGCATCGGACCTGCCTCCATCAGACGACAGATGGCTTTGCCTATACGGCCCATACGCATAATGCCGCGTTCTCTGAAAAGCCTGTCCAGACCGATAAAATCCCTGTGCGGGCCTGCCATTGCGGCCACCGGAATGATAACTTCACAGCCTTCATCATCTATATATGCTGCTTTTATATCGTCCAGATATGGAACCCCGGTTATGGCTTCGGCTGCATGCAAAGTGGTATTACGATCCTGATCCACTCCCATCAGCAAAACCTTACCACCTGATCGAGCCAATTTATAATATGGTGTACCTTCGGCATAGGCAGTAGGCGCCTTTTCATGTCCGGCGATCAGATCGGCTGCACCATAGCCGACAGCAGCCACGGAATGAGTGGGATGCAAGCTGCGCACAGCATCCGGACGACGCCAAAAGCGTTCCGCCACATCTCCTAGAGCGGTTGCCGAGTTGCAACGGTCAAAAGGCGGCTCACAAGCAAACGTCGGCATAACTATCAGGCCCGCAGGCCCCACAACCTCTATAAGTGCTTTGATGACGGCATCTGGACCACCCGCTACCAGGCCGATTGCCTTCAAAGAAGAATGAACTAATAATTTATCGCCTTCCACCAGACCTAAATTCCGTAAACTGAGAACGATATCGCTTTCATTAATTACAGACATGGTTTCTCCTCTGTATCTATAAGAACTGCCCGGCACGGTGAAGCACAGGCGCCACGTATTTTTAGAGGAAAGGCTGCCAACATACCGCACCTGCCTGATAACTCGGATAGGTTGGTCAACGGCGCCAGCAACAGATTGACCCTGGTCCAGAACTCTTCCCAGGGAAATTGCATCTGCGATACAGAATCAAAACGAGGAAAATCCGCTCCCAGCAGGCCTATACCTCTATCAAACAACCACATAGCCGCATCTCTATCAATATATGGACTGCCATTTACGTAATCCGGATCGTCCCAATGTGCATCCCAGCCACTGCAAATAAGGACGGCGTCACCTGGGCATATCTCGGGTGACGCCGCTTTCAAATCAGGCATTATAACGGGTTCATTACGACGTTTGTTTCCTACATTTATTACCACAGCCGGACGATAAAAATCCTTGAGCGGCAAAGCCGTAACCGGCTCAGCCGCCAGGTCAACATGAGCTTTTGTTTCAATATATGTCCCCGTCTGCCCGCTTATTATAAATTTTTGCAAATATACCGGATAGTCGGATGGCAAGAACTCCGGGTGCGGCAGATCCGTTATCTCCGCACCCGGATACTCTGGACAATAGGACCACATACCGCTGTAAATCCAGCCGCTTATGTCCCGTACCTGCCCATACCGCATTATTTCCTGCGAACCTTCTCGGCAGCATTACGAATACCGGCAATGGTATCTTCTATCTCTCTATCAGTCAGGCGCGGATGCATCGGCAGATTCAACTCTCGCTTATAGAAAAACTTCTCTGCCAGCGGACAGAGGCCGTCGCCGTAACCCATACGCTTCAAACCGGTAAAGTGATAGGTGGGCTGGTAATGCAGAATACCCTGCACGCCCTCTTCTCTGTAAAGCACTCTCATGAAGTCATCGCGGCTCGCTCCCAGCTCCTCCTCTTCCACACAGAGGGTATAGAGATGGTAAACGTGGTAGCAATCGGGAGACTCATAGACGGGCGTGATCCCCTTGATCCCCTGAATGCCGTCATTGATGCGCCGTCCCAGTTCACGACGCTTTTCGTTGAGCATATCCAGCTTGCGTAACTGTGCCCGCCCCACAGCTGCCTGAACTTCATTCATGCGATAGTTGTTGCCCCAGTACCCCTTAACGTCCACTACATCGAAATGCGACGGTATCCAATAATCAACCTGATCCTTCCAGTGATCTAGGTTCATGCAACGCAGCTTCTCTATGGGATCGACAAAATCATCATTATTAGTGGTTATCATGCCGCCCTCGCCGCAGGTGGTCATGTTTTTAAGGGAATGGAAGCTAAAGCAGCCTATATCGCCTATACTGCCTGCCTTGCGTCCTTTGTAAGCAGCCCCCGGCGTATGAGCGCAATCCTCCAGCACATAGAGGTTATGCTTTCTGGCAATAGCCATGATGGGATCCATATCACACATCAGACCACCGTAATGTACTACGTATATGGCTTTGGTCTTGTTGGTGATCTTCTTTTCTATCTCTTTAGGATCGATATTGTATGTTCTGGGATCGATATCGGCATATACCGGAATACCGCCCTCTTTGAGAATAACCAGAGAAGTGGCGATAAAGGTATTGGGAGTAACGATAACTTCATCTCCCGGCTTAATGCCGAAAACCTGAGTAGCTACATGCATAGCGGTCGTACAGTTGGTTACGGCAAAAGCATGCTTGACATCATGCATAGCGGCAAATTCTTTCTGAAAAGCCTGAACCTGCGGTCCCATGGTCAGCGTATCCTGGCCCATGGCCTGCAAGGTCATATTCTTCTCATCTTCATCATAGATCGAGCCGAAGAAGGAATAAGGCACTTTCAAGTCAACACCATCATCCATAGTGTAACTACTGGTGATACCTCCGTCGGTATCGGAACCAGTATACTTGTCTTTTTTATTGGACATAACGCACCTCCAAGGATATTTGGCGCAAAAATACACCTTGGTCTTATTCTATCTCTTACAGATGCCTCAAGCTATGAAAAAATCCACGATTATTACAGATTATCCATTGAAATCGATCAGGGCAAGGGCAAGCTGATAACGGCTGTCAGGCCCTGTCCTGCGGTGAGCAATTCCAATTCCGGCAGATCCGGGTAGTAATACCGCAAACGACGGTTAAGGCCGGGAAGACCTGTCAACTTGACTCCGCCTCCGGGACTGTCAGCAACGGCTATGCCTGGTACGGCTTCTGCCGGCAGACCGGGGCCGTTATCCATAACCCGTAACTCAACCCTACAATTGTCTACGGTAGCGGTAATAGAGATACGTAAGCCATCCGGACAAGCAGGCAAAGCATGCACCAGAGAGTTCTCCACCAACGGCTGAAGAATTAGGGCCGGAACCTGAAGCCTGCCCAGATCTTCCTGTATATCTATGGATATTTCAACTTTACGCCCGAAACGAGCACGAAATATCCCTGCATAAGCCCTGGCGGCCGCAGCCTCTTCAGCCAGGGTTATGGTACCGCCTATATTGGCCAGAGAATGCCGCAGCAGTAGCGAAAGCTCATCTATCAATCGTCCTGTCTCAGAGGCCTCCTCCAGCATAGCCTGTCCCGCAATAAGATTCAGGGCATTGAAAAGAAAATGCGGGTTTAGCTGAGCCTGCACCAGCCTCAGTTCCACCTCCCTCAAGTCACGCTCCAATCCGGCCTTTTCCTCAGCGGCCCGCCGCAATTTACGCTGTTTGCGGGTCAGTTCTTTCTCCTTGCGCAGGGCTATCTGTCCTTCCACCAGGTGATTACAGATTACGCCCAACAGCCCCAAGGCTATATCCAGACGACCGGCATCCACCACCGGCACTTTCAGATAGGCCTCCCACAGTTTATCAGGATCCAGGCCCAGATCACCTGTCCGAGCGATGAAATCCTGATAGCCTACGGAGGTAGGTGACGCCAGCAGAGACTGGCCGCTGAAAAAACAACCTATTGACTTGCCGGCTACCACTACAGGCACAACCACATCTATCAGCCCGGCGTGGCAGGTATAAGAGATAGGTTTACCGCCATGCAGAGCTCTCTCCGCTGCTTGTTTATCTGAGAGCAGGCAGCGCCGCCTTCCCTCCTGTGTACTCTGGATCATGTGACAAATCTCACAACGCTCTTCCGCCGGTGAGAAGATATTCTCCCCGGCATCACTGTAAAAAGAGATCGTCATGCCCGTAGCCCGGTAAAAAAGCCTGCCGGCCTCTTCAAAAGCAGGTAAATTAACAATATCGCTCAGCTTTACCTTGCCCATCGCTTTCCCGCTCCCCTGTATTCACTGGGCCTGACACCGGTCTCATCCAGAAAAGCCTGACTGAAGTAGTTGATATCTTCATAGCCTACAGCAAAAGCTATCTCCGTAAGATTCAGCCTCTGATCCGTCATAAGCTCTCTGGCTCTGGCTATGCGGACTGAACGCAGATAAGCTCTGAAAGCCATACCTGTTTCGAATTTGAAAAGCGATCCCAGATAACCGGAACTCAGATGAAAATACTCAGCCATTAGATCCAGAGAGAGCTTCTCGGCAAAATGCTCATCCACATAGTCGCGCACCTCCCTGACCAACAAAGCGGTGCGTCTCATCTTAGGCTCATCCCTTACTGTCAAAGCAGGGAGCACCTCTTCCAGGCTGCGTCGCATACATTCTTTCTCCAGCCTCTCCAACCGCTCTACTTGAAGCCTGTCCACCGCTCTTCCCAAAGCACCGAGTAGTTCCTCTTGCCGTATAGGTTTGAGAAGATACTCCTCTGCACCCAGACGGAGTGCCCGCCGAGCATACTCAAAACGATCATAAGCAGTAAGATAAATAAAGCAAGGCGTATGATCGAGTTCATCTTTCAAACGCCCTGCCAATTCCAGCCCATCCATACCTTCCATATGTATATCCAGCAGGCAGATATCAGGATACGTTGTCTCAGCCAGTTGCAGTGCTTCACGACCGGAGCCGGCGGAGGCGCATACTCTGACAGGCAGGTGTGAACGCTTCAGGATGCGAGCTACCATATCATGGACGATAGGTTCGTCGTCGACACTCATAAGAGTATAAAGATATTCTTTCTTGCTATCAGTCACCATAACGAGGTCTTAACCAAAGCACTAGCCATCTCCTGCATGGGAGGTATATTTCAGGTTTGCCTGCAGCAGATCCTCGAGGAGGATATTTGTCAGATAGCTTTCTATCTCGGCTGCAAACACAGTTGTTTTTGTCTCAGGCGCTGTACTTTCTAAGATTTTTCAACCCTATCTCCAGAGCCTTACGATTATCTTCCATGCCCTCAAACTCAATAGAGAGGCAACCATCATAGCCTGCTGCCTGCAAAGCTTTGATACAGCCGACAGTATCAACGTCGCCATGCCCGATAATAGAGCCGCGCAGCCAGTTTCCGCCGCGGGAACGGAACCAGCCGTCTCCAGGATCGGCTGTGCTGGGCTTAATATGGAAATCCTTGGCATGGGCATGGATGGCATGAGGAGCCATGCGAGTTACGGCCCGCAAGGGATCATCGTCAGCACAAAGAAAATTACCTATATCCACCAGCCAACCGAAGTTGGGATGGTTCACTTCATCAAACAACACGGCACAGCGATCACTGTCCTGTACCAGGAAGCCGTGGTTCTCCACCATAGTTCTGATGCCCTTATCAGCAGCGTATTCGGTTATCGCCCGGCATCCCCCGGCCACAACAGGCAGAACTTCCAAAAACTCCGCCAGGTCTTTATTACCATCCTTTATTCCCCCGGTGGCATCATGGCGCATGCGCGGTGCTCCCAGAGCAGCGGCTATATCCACCTCTCCTTTGAGACGCTCCACCTCATCCTGCCAACTACCGCCCTGGGGTGGGTTGATAAAGTCCGCACCAATGGTATAGCTGATTATCGGTAACCCGGCTTCAGCACAAGCATCCTTGACCCCAGCGGCCAAGGCCGCGGTATCCGTCTCTCCTTCCGGCAGCTTGAGTCCGGAAAATTCTATTCCGTCAAAGCCTATCTCCGCTGTGGTCTTGATAAGATCGAAGATATTCATCCTGCCCTCATTAAGATATCGCTGGAAACTATAGGAACTAACACTAATTTTCATGAAGAACCTCCCTCGTATATCAGTCTGAAGACTGAAGCAGCTACGCTTCGGCAAACTGTATAAGCCTTTAAGTATTCAAGGCTATCAGTTGATACCTAAGTCCTATTACAGCCTAAAAAGTTTCAGCCTAAACAGTTACTGCTCTCTTTTAAATCTGACCAGCATATAGGCAGACGCCGTTTCCTGACCAAGATTTCTTATGGAATGCCTGACATCGGCATTGTAATGAGCCGAATCCCAGGCTTCGAGTTCTTTGCAATGTTCACCGGACACCACTTCCATCTTGCCGGACAAAACGGTGAGCAATTCCTCCGTCTGAGGAAAGTGGGGTTCGGATATTAGAATCCCTCCCTGTTGCAAGTGGATAATATATATCTCCTGATCCTCAACAAAACGATGGGGCGCCACAACCTGTATGCGGCAGCGCCCCTCATCATAATCAAGCACTACCGCTCTGTCCCTTCGGTGAATATCAAATCGACCGTTCTCATCCGCCTGAAGCAACTCCTGCAAATCCAATCCCAATCCGCAAGCTATCTTCCAAACTGTAGCAATGGTGGGATTGACTTTATCTCCTTCTATCTGCGAAAGCATAGCTTTGGAAACGCCCGAACGCCTGGATAGATCATCCAGAGAAAGATGCTGTTTCTTACGCAACTTACGTATGTTATTAGCTAATGCAGGCGGATTGCCGACAGTTTTCATATGTTGCTCCCAGAGCGTACCTCTATTCTACGCATCCATGTTGCATGGACCATTAAGTCTTTCTCTCTTCACCCATTATTCTCCTGCTTTCTACAGCAACCGACCTCTTTTAATTACTTGGGATTAATCATGGATGGGATACGTGATCTATAAACCTGATGCCCGAAATCAGACAGGTTATCCAGCAGGAAGAACATTCCCTGGCTACGCCAATAATGATTATCAACCAGATAATCATATAGAACTCGCTGCAGACTCGTCTTCCTCGGGGCTGTAATCGGATCAAAGGATTCCTGTAAAAATACAAACCATATACTTTTATTGAGTGAAGGTATAGGATAGAGATAGAGCTCCTGCAGCAGCTTTACAAGGTTTGAATCCTGCGGCAGCAACTCTTCCAATTGCGGATTGAAAATCCAGGAAGCGGAGGTGAAAGCCACCGGCAGCCGATCAGGAAAGCACGTCTTAAAGAAAGCTGCGGCACGCTGAAGAGAATCACGACAGGCCTCAAGCGACATACCGCCTCCTGCCGGGATATGAATATCAAGGACCCAGTCGCCACGCTTCAGCACCAGGTCCCACTCTGCCAAAGGCAGAGAGAGCTCCTGCTGCAATCCGCGGCCTTGCGGCAACACAGGATATCCCTGCACCTCGGAGCCGCTTGAACTCAGGGTGGATACCCATCCGGGCTCATCTCCGGGAATGGCTATATCTCCATTAAGATAGCCGCTTTTATTATACTCCTGACCGGCTTCCGCCAGAGCAATCATTTCACCGCTGTTGCGATGACGATAAACCGTCACTCCGCCGTGAAAGGGCATCAGCCAATATTCAAGCCTGCCGATGCGTAGAAAAATATTGCCGTTGACATAATTGCGCAACCAGACCAACTGGTTGATGAATATACCTGAGTGCCCTTCATGCGCCCGGCGATAATTACTGCAGATACAGAATATTTGCTGAGCGGTCTCGCGCGTTATCTCCTCAGGTATCCGCAGCACCTTATGGTACTCTCGCAAACGAGGCACCATGGCCATACCGATCAGCAGATAAAACAGACCTCTATTATTATCTGGGATAATATCCAATGCCGGCACCGTTTTTAGGCGCTCATTACCCGTTTCAAATATCCGCCAATAACAGTACCAAGCCAGACAGCACAAAGCCCGGTCGGCAGAGATCTGTGCCGCCACTGTCAATAAGGAGGTGTCCAAGGAGCCTTCCAACCCAGACCATTGCCGATTTTCAATAACCGCTGTAGGCTCAAGAAAGGGTAAGAGCCCTTCAGGCATAACGGCCATGGCCTCTTCCCAGAAGGGTTGTATCGCCTCCAGTTTATCATCCTCACCGATTGCTTTAATTACCTCTTCAGCCGTCATGGTATCTGCCCTCTCTCATAATCATATTAATAGGACTTCTATTATTTTGCAGATAATCCTCTTAACTAAGATTATTGCTGTCTCAAATAAGCAGCGAGTAAAAATCAACCCTTGTTTTGTACAGGTTTTATGCGGCTTTGAACTTTGAAAACTGAGCAATTCTGAAATTATCTCCCCTCCATCCATCATATGCTATCCAGGGTCCAAGGCCGGTTGTTTACCCAGCGGCCCAGAGGAAGAGGTGAGTATTAGCATAAGAAAAGGTGCTTCTGGCCGGACTCTCTTTCATGCCCAGATGATCGAGCTTGCCGAATACCGACTGTAGTCTACCATAATGTTAAATGTAAACTCCTGACCCCAAAGCTATACGCTTGACAGGCTGGATTTCAGTATACTATACTTATGTTTAAGATAATTTTACACGTTTCTTGATTTGTTGGGTATAGCTATTACGGCAAGGAGGCATCTGGAAAATGGAAAGGCTCTACAACAGGCTGGCTGGGTCGCTTCAGAAACAGGAACAGGAAGGGTTACGCAAACTCGAAAGGATTATTACTTCAGCCCAGGGAAACGAGATCAAGGTTGAGGGTTTGGAGAAGCCTGTGCTAAATTTCTGCAGCAATGATTATTTGGGCCTTTCCAATCATCCCAAAGTATTATCGGCAGCAAAGCGTGCGCTGGACACCTACGGCTACGGCCTCTCTTCCGTGCGTTTCATCTGTGGCACTCAACGTATTCATCGGGATCTGGAAGAGCGCCTGTCAGATTGGCTGGGGCTAGAGGATACCATTATTTATACCTCCTGTTTCAACGCCAACGGCGGCCTCTTTGAGAGCGTTCTGGGCGAGAAGGATACCCTGATAAGCGCTCGTTTGAACCACGCCAGCATAATCGACGGGGCACGCCTGACCAAGTGCCGGCGCCTGATTTATAAAGAGGATGACCCAGCCGACCTGGCCGGAGTATTGATGAAAGCAACGGCACCGGATACCGATACTATTGTTGTCACCGACGGCGTCTTCAGCATGGAAGGAACGCTGGCGCCGCTGGATAACTTGCTGCCGATATGCAAAAGATACGGGGCCCTGCTGGCGGTGGATGATTCACATGCTGTGGGCCTGGTGGGAAGCGGCGGCCGCGGCACCCCGGAACGCTTTGGAGTGGCTGTGGATATCCTGACCGGCACTCTGGGCAAGGCACTGGGAGGGGCCTGCGGTGGATATATATCCGGCAAACGGGAGTTAATCGAGTGGCTACGCAATACTTCCAGACCGTATCTCTTCTCCAATTCCCTGGCTCCATCCCTGGTAGCAGGCGGTTTAGCAGCTATAGACATAGCCGCTTCAGATGAGGGAATGGAATTAAGAGAGCGCCTGAACGATAATACCATTCGCTTCCGTCAGTCTATGAGAGAAGCGGGCTTCAATATTCCTGATGGAGAGCATCCTATTATCCCTGTCATCTTGGATGATGCCCTGATAGCCGGCAAAATGGCGGAAAGATTATTGCAGCTGGGTATCTACGTTATCAGCTTCAGCTATCCTGTTGTCCCCAGAGAGAGCCCGCGTATCCGTGTCCAAATTTCCGCCGCACATACTCCGGAGCAGATAGACAGAGCGATAGAGGCCTTTGCCGCTATCGGAGGAGAGTTGGGCATAGTAAACAGAGGAGCTTCATTCAATGCTGCCCCTGTTTTCCCTACGGAAACAGCCACTATGCAAGCCTGGGTATACCGTACTGAACAGCAACCTAACGGCACGCACCTCCGCCTGGAGCAAGTGCCGACACCCGCGCCTCATCCGGGCGAGCTGCTGCTGAAGATATCGCGCCTTACCGTCTGCGGCACGGACGAAGACCTCTTTCACGGCAAGTTCAGCGATGTTCACGACGGCATTATTCCCGGACATGAGATTTTCGGTGAAATTGTCGACCTTGGCTCTAATGTCCGAGGGTTTGAGATCGGACAGAAAATAGTAGTGGAATCTCATTACCTCATTCCGGGATACGTGGAAGAGGGAATTATAGGATTATGGGGGCCCAGGCTTCCCAGAGGCGGATATCTGCTGCCGCTCAACGGTGGCTATGCCGAATATACGGCCATTCCCTCTTACTGCGCCCATGTAGTGCCGGAAACGCTTGATAATCCGGACTTCTTCCCCTCTCTGTTAGAGGGTGCAGGCAACGATTGCCTGATTGCCAAGTATCTGCTGGATCGTAACCTCCTGGGCAGCGTAGCCGTGCTGGGATGTGGCCCGCACGGTCTCTTTACTCAAATGTTCTGCAAATACTTTGGAGCGGCCAAAGTAGCCGCTTTTGAGGTCAACTCCTCTCGAGCCGAATTTGCCGCCGGCTTCGGAGCCGACCGCATCATCAATCCCCTTGCATCTGACTTTGAAGAGCAGGTGAAAGATTTTACTGCGGGCAAAGGCTTCGATGTGGTCATCGATACAGCCGGGACCCGGCGTGAAGTACTGGAAACCTGTCTGGGGCTGGTCAGAGATGGCGGCACGCTGGTGCTCTTCGGCCTTTACGGCGATAAGTCTATACTTCTGAACGGGCATACCGTTAACGATATTATCTTCCACCAGCGCGATCTGAATGTCGAGTATGCCGGCAAAAGAATTCACGCCAGAGGAATCACCGGTCGCGAGGGCATCTGGCCTTATCTCATAGATACAGTGGCTCTGTCCAAAGATTTGCAACAGAAGATCATGAAACCGGTAACGGTCATGGGACCGCTGGATAATCTGGGCGCGGATACGGCTGCATATGATAGAGAAAAGATTATGAAGCGAGCTTACACGGCATTTTCACGGTAAGAGAGCAAGTGTATCTCTGCATGATGCCTTAAGGCTTGTCGAATTTCAGCCTGGGGATAAAGCATGTTGCCTCACGCGTAATCTCCGTGTACGCAGGCCACTCGGATGCCTGCTGGATATCTTTGCCGAGGATAGCCTCTCCCGCATCCGGGTACAGGAACTGGGCGATACAACAAGAGTAGACCTGCTCAACTGGGACGACTGCACGCAAACAATCGAACTGGATAGCGACAACCTGGGCTTCGATATTTTCGGCAAGACGGCCGGAGACTTCTGGACGGGGACGCAGTGAGCATCAGCGGCCGTAAAACCGGCTTTGAGTTGAAACTGCACTGCGCCAGAGTGCTGGAGTTCGGCCGGCGCTGACTTTACCCGACAGGCCGACCTGCATTACATCCCTGGATGAGATCGTGACCGACAGTATAACAATAGATACTGGTGGGCACAAATTTCAAGTTTACGCCATCAAGCTCCGTAATGGATGAATAGGTTTTGGTGGTTACGATTGCTTCTTCGAGGCCGTTATGACTGCAAAAACCGATCAGGTTCTGCAACTCCGAAGGCCTGTCAGCAAAGCGGTCGGACCACTTGACCTCGGCTGCCCATACTGGCTTCTGACTGTGATTCATTTCGACGATATCCACCTCACCCTGGGCCCAGCGGGCATAATGCAGTTGTATATCCCGGTGGAACCATTGAGAGAAAATGCCGGTTTCAGCCAACCCTCCCATGGCCTGCTCGTGATCCGCAACAGGCGAAAAGAGAGCGCTTCTGATGGACGGATTGGTAAGGTAGACCTTGAAGCAATTGGCCCGCTGGAACCTTCTGGCATTGCGGTCGATCCGGTGAACAGTCTTCACCAGAAAGGCTGCTTCCAGATACTCCATATAACGCTTGATGGTATTCTTCACCACTCCTGAACTCTGGGCCAATTGCTCCAGGGAAACCTCATTGGCCGTATTAAATGCCAGGGTAGTGAACAGGTAGTTCAGTTCCTGGATATCCTGGATACCGTAAAGGCCTGGTAAATCGCGCAGCAGAACCTTATCGACGATGTCGCTCTTGATGAACCGGTTGGGGTCCGCTTGAATGGCCTCTGAGAAGATCACCTCCGGATATCCGCCGAAATTAAGATAATGAATAAAGCTCTTGTTCAATTCCTCTATATCAGTGGCCTGAAAAAAACCGTTGGCATCCGTCTTCGGATATATCAGACTATCCTTATCCAGCAGGCTCAGATACTCGTAAAACGTCAGCGGTGGCAGCAGAAAATCGGTAAAACGGCCTGCCCCGGATTCATTGCTTTTAAGGCGCAAAGCAGCGGCAGCAGAACCTGAGGCCAGAAACTTAATATTGGGATACGTATCCACCAGTATCTTGAGATGCACTTCCCAGTCCTTGAGATACTGTATCTCATCAAAGAAGATATACGCCTGCTCGTTGAACAGATCCACCTTAGCGGCTGCGGTAAAGAGATCCAGCAACTCCTGCAGCCCACAGCCGTTATACAGCGGGTGATCCACCGAGAGATAACAGATTCTGCCCGGGTCCGTGCCGTCGTTTATCAACTGCTGAACGGCATGGTGGATCATGACGGTCTTGCCGACGCGCCGGGGCCCCATCAGCAGAACCGCCCGTCTGATGTTACTCTCATTTATCAGTTGCATCAGGGGCTTGAAATATGCCCTTTTGCGCATCTTGTAATACTGACCGTTGATGCGGTGCGGCTTCTTCCACCACAGATTCTCGGTCTGCATCCAGCGGATTATCTGTTCTCTGGAAATGTTTTTCATGGGCAACCTCACATTAAGATCAATCCATTGATCTTAGATGAGACAATGATAGCACGCCGGCTAAGCTCAGTCAACTGATCTTAGCTGGCGTTGGTTAGCAGGTCACCCTTCCAGCAGCCGCCTGAACTCTTCTTCCGTCAGCACGGGCACGCCCAGTTGCAGAGCTTTCTCATATTTTGAACCGGGGTCCTCGCCGGCCACGACGTAATCGGTGTTGCGGCTGACGCTGGAGGATACTTTGCCGCCGGCGGCCTTGACCATGGACTCTGCCTGGCTTCTGGGGATGGAGATCGTCCCGGTGAAGACAAAGCTCTTCCCCTCAAGCCTGCCTCCTCCGGCCGGCGCTGCCGGAGCTTCCCAGGTAACACCATATTTCTTCAGCTTGCCCAGCACGGTATCCGTCTCGGATTGGCGAAAGAAGAGGTGTATACTCTCAGCTCGGCGCGGGCCGATATCCGGTATCTGCTCTAATTCCTCTATCGAGGTCTCTCTCAGCTTCTCCAGATCGCCGAAATATTTTGCCAACATTTCGGCATTTCGTCTGCCGACCATACGTATGCCTAGGGCATATATCAATTTATCCAGGGTGGTATGGCGACTCTTTTCTATGGCGGACAGCAGATTGTTTGCTGATTTCTTCCCCATACGTTCCAGGGTAAGCAGATCATCCTGTGTCAGATGATAGATATCTGCGGGATCTTTCACCAAATCGTTATCCACCAGCTGCTCCACTATAGCCGGACCCATACCTTCTATATCCATAGCATCCTTGGAAGCAAAATGTGCAATACGTTCCTTGAGCTGGGCCGGACAGGCTATGCCGGTACAGCGACTGATCGCCTCTCCCTCTTCACGAAAAACATCAGCGCCGCAAACCGGGCATTTATCCGGCATAACAAATGGACGCTCATGCCCATTTCGTGCCTCCTTGATGACGCTGACGACTTCAGGGATAACGTCTCCAGCCCGGCGAACCACCACTCTATCACCGATACGTATATCCTTGCGCCGGATCTCATCTTCATTATGTAATGTAGCCCGGCTGACGGTAACACCGCCTATCTGCACCGGTTTGAGGTGAGCCACTGGGGTTAAAGCACCAGTACGTCCAACCTGTACCAGGATATCCTCCACATTCGTCGTCTCTTCAATAGCGGGGAATTTATAGGCCAGCGCCCAGCGTGGGCTGCGGGACACATAACCCAAGCGCTCCTGTAATTGAAGGTCATTGACTTTGATAACCACGCCGTCTATATCATATCCCAGGCCGGAACGCTGCTCCTGCCAGC
>Ga0172382_10008224_pt1 | contig 14595 bp, 14 predicted proteins | sample Leawel138RmetaG_FD_122245 | JGI IMG/M metagenome (GOLD analysis project Ga0172382, IMG submission 122245) | Leachate microbial communities from a municipal landfill in Southern Ontario, Canada - Leachate well 138R metaG | ecosystem: Engineered > Solid waste > Landfill > Unclassified | place...
CCCAGTCCCAGGAAAACTCCTCCCACATAAAAAACAAAAACATTTGACGCAAAAGAATAAATCATAGACGAAATGATAAGGCAAACAAAGCCTGCTCCAATTAATTTTTTAGCACCAAATTTTGCAATTAGCGTACCAAAAAATATGTTAATAATAGCAGTTGCAATAAATCTAAAACTAGAATTTATAGAATATGCACTGCGTGAAATGCCAAGAGCCTCTGTTATTGGCGATATATAAATACTTCCTGATGAGCTGCAAAACCCCAAAACTGTAAACACCATCAAAAAGCAAAGCCCCACCATCACCCATTTGTAATCAAGTCTTTTGTTTAACCATTTATAAAGCATTATATAAAACACTCCCTTTTTAATCTGTCAATAATTATATACCTAATTACAGTATAAGTCAAACAAAAAAAGCGGGGTTTCCCGCTTTTTTCTACATTATTTTTAATAATATTTCGTCCATGGACCGTTTGGGGACATGAAGCTTACCCTCATCATCAAGGTAATACTTAACATCACCGCTATACTCTGCCTCTTCCGACTGCTGCATGGGATAACCAAGTGCAACTACTGAATTTATAGCAAGCTTTTCTTCTATACCAAGCTCGGCCCTTAATTTGCCCCTGTCAACACTTCCGACCCAGCAGGAAGCAATTCCGTCCTCAAGTGCAGTTAAAATAATGTTTTCAATAGCCGCTCCTGCGTCAAGGTCAGCATTTTTTCTGATATTTTCATCTTCAAGCACCACAATGTATGCCATAGGCTTTTCTCCCTCTTTGGGTGCACCGTCTTTGAGGTAAGCGGCATATTTCGTAAGCGCAAACACCTTTTCACAAAGTTCGGGAGTTGTCACGGCAATGTATTTGAGCGGCTGAAGATTCATTCCGCTGGGCGCGACCCTTGCCGCATTTATCATTTTAATTATCTTATCTTTTTCAATAGGCTTATTTTCAAATTTGCGAATTGTTCTTCTTTTTAATATAAGATCATATACAGACATTTTCTCTCTCCTTATACAACAGTGGTTCTAAACACGCCAATAACCTTGCCCACAATCTCTACACTGTCCGAGTAAATGGGCTCCATAGCATCATTTTCGGGCTGCAGACGAATTCTGTTGCCCTCATTAAAATAGCGTTTAACCGTCGCTTCCCCGTCAATCATTCCGACAACAATCTCATAATTCCGCGCTACAGACTGCTTGGATACAATAACATAATCTCCGTCCAAAATCCCGGCATTTATCATGCTGTCCCCCCGCACCTTGAGCATAAAAACCTCGCCCTTTCCCGCAAAACAGGTGGGCATTGCGTAAAGGTCCATAATATTTTCTTCTGCTGTGATGGGCACGCCTGCCGCAACTCTGCCCAAGACGGGTATAACCATGTGGTCTGTCGAAAGGTCATTTCTGTCTTCTGCAACCGTCTTAAGCTTTATGGAACGGGTTTTTGAGGAATCCTGCGAAAGTCTGCCCGCCTCCTCAAGCTTTTTTAAATATAGATGAACGGTCGACGAGGACTTAAACCCGACTGCGCTGCCAATCTCTCTGACCGACGGCGGATATCCGTTTTCTTTTATAAAATTATCAATAAATTCTAAAATAAGCTCTTCTATGCCTTCTTTTTTTACTCTCGGCACTCTCTACACCACCCCTTCTTTTCTTTAATATACGACACATTTTTATTTTTGTCAAACATTTGTTCGATTTTTTTCGAAAAAACTATTGACAACGAACATTTGTTCTGTTTTACTATAATCAAACAAATGTTCGAAACGATTTTACATAAATAAACAGAAAGGAATTTTAGCTATGACATACTCAAGAAGAATTGATAAAAACAAATTATTCAGAGCACTTATAATAATGACCCTGACAGTATTTATGATTGTTCAGGCAGCTACTATGGCCTTTTCCTATATTCCCGAAAATGAACGCGAATATAAAACGGTGGTTGTCTGCTCAGGTGATACCCTCTGGTCAATAGCAAGCAAATATGCTTCGGGTGATATACGGAGAAAAATCAAGGATATTAAAAGTTTTAACAATTTAGAAAGCGACTTTCTCACTGTCGGAGAACATATCCTCGTACCAATTAATGATTAGCTGCAAAAAAAGTGTCCCTAACGGCAGTACTGCTTAGGGACACTTTTTTAGTATACACTTGAAATGATATGTTTTTTTTGTTATACTTAAATCAGGTGATCTTTTTGAGAATAGAATTTAAAAGTAACAATACAATATTATATGATGTTCCTGACTTTAATCTTGACCAGACCTTTTCGTGCGGCCAATGTTTCAGATGGAATAATATTTCACCGGATACATATATTGGGGTTGCCTTTGGAAGGGTGCTGAAAATAACCCAAAATGACGGAAAATTTATTATGCACAATACCTCTGTTGAGGATTTTAATAAAATATGGAACGGATATTTTGATATACCACGCAATTACGGAGAAATTAAAAAATCTCTTGCCATTGATTCGGTTATGGAAAAAGCCATAGCCTCAGGTGGCGGCATACGCATTTTGCGTCAGGATGTGTGGGAAACAATTATTTCGTTTATTATTTCATCCAGTAACAACATTCCCAGAATAAAAAAAATCATAACCGCGCTATGCGAGAATTTCGGTGAGCCCCTTGAAGAAGGATTATATTCCTTCCCCTCTCCCGAAAACCTTCGCGGCATTACGGAGGACGACCTTGCTCCCATACGTGCCGGCTACAGAGCAAAATATATGGTTGATGCAGTAAATAAAGTGCTAAGCGGAGATGTGGACATCAGCTCTTTTGATAAGCTTGATACCGATAGTGTGCGGCAGGAGCTGTTAAAAATAAACGGAATCGGCAATAAAGTCGCCGATTGCATACTTTTGTTTGGTTTAGGGCGAACCGATGTGTTTCCTGTAGATGTATGGATAAATAATACAATGTGCAAGCTCTATCCCGACAGATGCACCTCACTTAATAACGTTCGTCTTGTCGGAAGAGAGCTTTTCGGCAATTACTGTGGTATTGCTCAGCAATATTTATTTTATTATGCGAGAGAAAACGGTGGCAATATTTAACCGGAGGATTATTGAAGAATGATTGCAATAAAATACGGCTGTATTGGAGTTCGTTGCCCCAACTGCGGTAAAAACAACATAGAGTCAATAAACAGATTTCAGTTTGTTTCGGGCGTGGAGCTAAATTGCCAATACTGCGAAACCCCTATTTTGTCCATAAAAAAACGTAATTCAACGGGCAACCTGCATCTGCATTGCTATGCCTGCGGAGAAATTCACACATATTCGCTTTCTGCCAAAAGTATGCTTTCCGGTATTCCCGCTTCTTTTAATTGTAAAGAGAATGATGTTGAGGTGATTTACACAGGTGGTGAGCAAAGCGTTGCTTCGTCGCTTGAAACTCTTTCGGAAGAATTAGAATATCTGACTGAAAAGTACTATGAGAACTTTGAAAAAATTTATGGTCACCGCAGTCTTACCGCACTCCACATTTTAGAACAAAAAGCTCGTGAGAAGCGTATAGTCTGTTTGTGCGGCAGTTATGAAACAACCCTCCGTTTGTCTGATGGTGGGATATACCTTGACTGCCCGTTGTGCGGCAGCTCTATATTTATTCCTATTGCTACCGATGAAGATATTAATGCGCTTGCTAATCGACGCTCTATTTTAATCAAATAAAAAACACCGTCACTCCGGCGTTGGGGTAGCGGTGTTTTTTTTATCTTATTTCAGCTTGTGCGAATGCGCTGAGCGGTTTTATGTTCACCAAGTTTTGCCAAAGCATTATTTTGATCGAACCGCCCTCCCTGACATCAAAGGATTCACCAATGGTCCGTGTTGTCGACGCTCCGTTTGCAATCGAGAGGTGCTCGTCCAAAATTACATAGTCAATCATGGTTCCAGCATTGAAGCTTGCCGCTATAAGGCAAGCTTCAATGATGTCTGTAAATGCTGTAACCGTTATCTCTCTATTATCCTTATTATACGCCACAACCGCACTTTCGTCCATTATATACGGCCTCATGATATATGGATATCCGTTGTTCTCGGTCGAACTCAATCTCCATATAGTAAAATCCCATCCCTGGTAGGTTGACTGTATTTTAAGTTGTGAAGATGTTTTCGGAATACCTTTATCTATATCAGACATTCCGGAAACGGTTAAATCATAATAACATTCTGTTATCACACCATCATTATATGCTGTAAATCCACCTTGCTGACCGGTGAGCAGGTGTGCTCCGTAATCAAGCGTTATTGAAGGAACTCCTGCAGAATATGAGTTTGTTATTGTTCCGCCCTCAACCCTGCCTGCGAATCCTCCTACATCTGCATCGAATCCGACGTCGGAGATTATTATCGTTGCATCTCCGATTGAATAACAATTTAATATTGTTCCTATGTTATTACCTGCGAATCCTCCTACATATGCCGCCAGAGAATCTTGAACTGTAACTGTTCCTTTAGCACCGGTAGTTTCAATTGTATCTTTATTTTCACCAACCACGCCGCCGGCATATACCGCCGACCCGCGTGCATCAATATCAACCGTACTTTCACAATATGTTATTGTTCCTGCGTTTACACCGGCGATACCTCCGACATATATATAGGTAGATATCGGATTTGTAATGATGCTTCCGCTTGAAGTACAATTAGTTATTGTTCCTGCGTTGTATCCGGCTATTGCACCCACGCACAGATTACTTGCATTTGTATAAATCGCATCTTCCACATATACTGTAAGGTTGGAAATCCTACCCTCATTATATCCGAAAAGGCCCGAATATCTGTAATTAGTATCGGGAGCAATGCTTAATCCGCTGATTTCATATCCGTCACCGTCAAATGAACCTTTAAATTCATATCCGGCACGGCCTATCGGGAGCCACTCATTTTGAAGTATGATATCATTAGCCAGCTTAAAGTGTGCATTAAGGTTACCCCTTATTGCATTGAGCTCATCTTCATCGTAAATAATATACGGATCCGATATTGTTCCTGACCCTTCAAATTCTACGCTGCCAAACGAACCCTCGAAAATGCTTGCATAAAGCTCAACCGGGTTTGCAGAATAGTTGTGTGCATCTGCACCCTTGAATTTCATTTCTTCAATAATTACTCTTTTGTTATCGCCGACAGTTTTGCTCTGGAAATGTGCAGTCACATTTTCCACATCAAGCTGAACATCATCTCCCGACACAACTCCAACGAGAACAACCTGAGAACCGTCTAATGTTGCGGCAGTTGTATTGTCAAATTCCTTATCGTTTGCCTTAAGTCCGGTTACCTGCAGCTTTTTCGGCAAAATTGTAAGTTTTGCGGACACTATTGTTGTAGCATGGTTTTGTGCGGTTACGATAGCAACGGCATTATAAACGCCTGCATCAGTAGCTTTGTTGTTTACATATTCTACTGTTGCACCACTTTCAATATATGAAGCTGTAATTGTCTTTTCTGTTCCGTCATATGTATATTCCGCATCGGTGAACACCACTTCAACACTTGAGGTCGCCACAAGGTATGGGTATCCGCTGTTACGGGTTTCGGATATGTTCCATGTATTAACAAAATCCCATCCTGCAAAAGTCGCCTGAAGCTTTAACTGTGCTTCAGTTTTTGGAGTTCCGCATCCATTGAGTTGCGGATAGCTTGCAGAGTTCAGATAATAGGAGTCGGTGGCTGCAATTGCAGCATACCCGACAAGTCCACCCTCTATTGAATTGACAGAGGCGGCGGTCGCATTTGCCGCACCTACTGCATAACATTTTGAAATTTCCCCGCCGCTGAGACCGATAAGTCCGCCTGCATATACGGTATCCATAGCAGTTGTAGATTGTGCATTAACAATACCTGTTGCAAAGCTTTCGCTAACACTTCCGGTATTGTAGCCGGTAAGTCCGCCTGAATATGTTCTTGCGGAGGTTGAGTCTGTCTGTGCGGCAACATTTCCCGATGCATTTGTATATGTTAAAGTACCGCTGTTTTTACCTATAAGACCTCCTGCGTATGCTGATGCTTCAGTATCTGTACTGTCCGATTCGACAGAAACATTGCCTGCAGCATATGTATTAATTATTTCCGCTGTGTTTTCTCCAGCCAGTCCGCCTGCATAAACAACGGACGAAGAAAAGCCTGTCTGCGAAGTTGCAGCAGCTGTGACATCAACTGCAGCAAAATTGAATTCCTGATTTGCCGTGGAAAGTCCGATAAGCCCGCCTGCATAAATTTTTGCGGGATTAACTGTGGTTCTTTCGCCCTCTGTCGCCAATACGGTTGCTGTAACCGACCCGATTGCGCTTGAGTTTTTTACCGGACCGGAACTTCTGCCGGCAACCAATCCTGCATATATATTTGACATGTTGTCAGTCGTTGAAGCAGTAACTTCTATATCACCTTCAACACGGCAGTTAATAATTGTTCCGCTTATATTATACGCAACAATTCCGCCGACATAAGCAACATTATTTGCCGAAACGCTAAGTCCTGTTGTGCCCATATTTACAGTCAGGTTTTTTATTTCTCCGTTATTATATCCAAAAAGCCCGACAACCGCAGTACTTGCACTTTCGCTGATATTAAGACCTGAAATGGAAAATCCGTCTCCGTCAAAAACTCCTGCAAACGGTTCAACTTCACTTCCTATGGGAGTCCACTCTGAAGTAAGAACTATATTACTGTTGAGTTTGTAATATGCGGATAGATTATCTTTCACGTATGTAAGATCCGCTGCACTTGAGATAATATACGGGTTCGCCTGTGTCCCTGCACCGGATAATGCAAATACGCTTACCGGCATAACTGCAAGGAGTAATGTAATAACTAAAATAAAAGTCATTATGGTTTTTTTCATAATCTCGCAACCTCCCATTTTAATAAAGCATAATAAGCCTTGTTTCCGAGGTAAATACTTCCTGATCATTTTCCTTAAATTCAGCTGAATTTAATTATATCATTTATTAAATATTTTGTCAATAATTTATATTTGTTTGTACCTTATTTTTGTGCAAGTTTTTTTGGCTTATTGTAAAATAATGTTTTGTCTATGCTTTCATTTTGTTTTGTCCGTCTGCATATTATTAAAAGAAGGGCGGCAGATAAAATGAGGAAAAAAATCATTATTTATATTGTATTTTTGTTTTTAATATATGCCATTCCCGCAACACTTGCACCAAGGGCTTCCGATGCAGGCGAGGCAAAATCAAATTCTCCCGATTTTCCGATTCCCTCAAAAACCGTAAGTGTTTATTTTGCAGATACAGATAAAGTTGAACAGGTTTATATTGAAGACTATCTGCTCGGAGTGGTGTCGGCGGAAATGCCCGTCAGTTTTCCGCTTGAAGCATTAAAAGCTCAGGCAGTTGCTTCGCGAAGCTATATTCTGGATAAAATGGTGTCGGGCGGGAATAAAATCGAGCGTCATAAGGGCGCAGATGTATGCACGGACAGTACCCACTGCAAGGCGTGGATTTCAAAAGAGAACCGATTTAAAAACTGGCCTGCCTCCGACTGCGATAAAAACTGGGCAAAAATTACTGCTGCAGTAGCAGAAACAGCAGGCGAATATATGACTTATAACGGTGAGCCAATTACCGCCGTTTTTTACGCAATTTCCTCAGGCACTACCGAGCGTGCTCAAGATGTATGGGGAGGGGATGTCCCCTACCTTCAGAATGCTGACAGCTCCATGGATGCACAGGCTCCCGGCTATCATTCACAGGTTAAACTGTCAAAATCCGAATTCAAACAAAAACTTACTGCAGAACACGCCGATATAGTTCTCGGTGACAACCCGGCAGGCTGGTATGGTGATGAAATCCGCTCGACAGGTGGCGGAGTTAAAAGCTGCCGTCTGGGTGACAAGGATTTAAAAGGTACTGATGTAAGACGCATTTTTTCGCTTCGTTCCCACAACTATACTTTATCCTATTCCGACGGCACTTTTGTTTTTGATGTATTAGGTTACGGCCACGGTGTGGGCATGAGCCAGTGGGGTGCTAAATTTTATGCAGACGAAGGCAAAAACTACCGCGATATTCTGCGCATATATTACAAAGGAATATCCTTTGCCAACTTGGAAATATAAAAAATCCCGTCATACTCACGTATTTCGGGATTTATATTTTAATCAAACGGAATATATCTGTCCATAATTGAGGGAGAAATTCCATTGATGTTTTTGCACCACGACCACTCTTCCTTTGAACCCAAATCCTCGGGGGAAGGGCCGACATATTCACTCTCAACACCCTTTACGGTTGCCCCGTCATCATCTATTGATATAATAGCGAACAGCGCGTCCTTGTAGGGAGCAGTATATTTAATATTAGGATACTTTTCGTCAATCTCTTTGCCGAATCTTCCTTCGCAGATAAAGTCTACATCAAGCCAATAACATGACATACTGTTAAGATTGTAAAACCATGTATTATCAATCTTATTTAATGTATCTACATGTTCATGTCCGTTTATGGATAGAAGCACTTTGTTCGGAGCAGACTTTAAAACCTCTAATACATCTTTACTGTTTAAGATGTTTGCCACGCCGCCCGCTATTGCCTGATGGGAAAAAAGTACTGACGGATATGGAGTTTTTGAAAGGTTCTCCTCAAGCCATTTGAGTTCCTCATCCGACATATAAGGCAGCACCTTGTCGTTTGGCGGACGATAGCTTTCATCAAAATAGTTCCCGTTTTCATAATCCACAAACCTACCATCAAGCTTCATAAAATTGTTATCAAGCGCGACAAAATGGACTCCTCCCATATCAAATGAATAATATGGATTAAAGTCAACACCGTAATAATCAAGCACCTGCTTTTTTGAACACATATCGCAGTCGTGATTACCCAAAACATAGTAGGACGGTTTTTCAAAATTCTTATACATGCTGTGAATTTTGTCCTTATCCGCATAGGTCGGAACTTTCAGCGCATTTTCAATGTTGACAGGTCTTTTTTCGGGAGCGCAGACGCATTTTCTGTTTTCGTCGGGATAACAAAAGTCTCCCAAATGAATTACAAAATCAACATTTTCTTTTCTGCAGGAGTCTAAAAATGTCTCAAGCCTCTTCTGCCCGTCATGCATAATATCTACGTGCATATCCGCAAAAATTCCAAACTTTACCTTCATTATGATTTCCCCCGTTTTTTCAATCGTGTCCTGTAATATCAATATTTACAGATTATATCATAATAGCCATAAAGTTTCAAGCTTTATTAAAGAAAAGCACCGCCGAACGGCGGGCAAAATATTATGCAATTTGTACGCTTTCGTTCAGATTAATAAAAAAATCGTCCTGAACAAAATCCTCCGCAACATCCATAAGACTTACCGGCATAACCTCCATGTCGCTCAGCATATACAAAAATTCAAGCACACACTCTTTACTTACCGACAAATCTTCAACTGCTTTCCGCTGAACATGTTCAAGACCCGACTCATCGGTTGTAATCTTTTGAATCTCAACTCCGAACACAAATGTGGAAATCCCATTTTGTATATCCCTGTACTTGCTTTCCGTCAAATAGTAATCCAGTCTGCCTGACAGTCCTTTAATTTTCTTCGAAATATATAGTTTCTTTTTCATTTTATCCACTCTCCTTACGCTGTTCATTTTACATTATTTCGCCTGAATTCTCAAGCAAAACCGTGCGCGGATTTAATACATTATTTGACAAATTTGTCACTTTTTAACAGAGTAAAACATAATATGCCGTCAAAGGAAAAGATTTAATATTGAAATATGTCGTAAAATGATGTATAATTCTTTATATAAGGAATTGGAGGATTGGTCAAAATGTATAACCGCGTAAAAAAAATATGCCGGCAGGCATAATGACTGTCGGCTTTATTATTTTTGCTATTTTAATGATTGCCTCCTATAAGATAAGCAGTGCGAGCTTTAACTATGACACCTTTGTTATGAGCGAACAAATGCGCGAGGTTGCCGCTGTTATTCTGACACTTTGCTTTTCCGGAGCAATCGCTTTTAAAATGCTGATTAAAAAAGAGAAATCCTCAGACCGCGATTTTGAGCAAAAAGAGTAATCGCTTTATTTAAAAATCTGTAAATTGTCGGCTCTGCAACGCTTATTTCATTTGAAGCAAGGCTGACCCTTCCCGAAATCTCACCTTTTTTAAATCCCCGCTCGGGCATGGTGAAATATACTGTCCTGAGCGCCTTTATCACCTCATTACCCTCCCTGCTGCCCTGCAGCATGCGGAGGGTTTTTTCTACGGCAATAATGTCAAGCATGCATCCGCTTGCAAGTCTTTTATCGGTCGGCAATTTTAAATCCTTGTTTTTTTCCGCTCTTGCGTAATAACGAAACGCTTCTACAGCATAATCTCTGATGTTGCTTTTCTTCACTTTTTTCCCCCTGTCAATATTTTATCCTTATTTTATCATGTTTTTTTAAAATACGCACCCCTTGTCGGTACCGTTATGGCGATATTTGTCGAACAAAAATAATATTAATTACCATATTTTTACATTTTTTGTAAATTTTATGTTGTATAGTAAATATAGATAACCGAAAATAATTAACCCGAATCTGCCTGAAACAGTGTAATTTCGGCATCTTTCGGCTTGTCATCTTCGCAAGGCGACAGCCTTGCTTCATCTTCCGCACCAAAATCTCTTCAAAATTTCATCTGTTTCAGGTCGAAGAATTTTTAAAGTGAGGATTTTTGGTTGCGCAAGGCAAAAACGCAGGTAACCCTTTCGGATTGCCGAGTATTTTAACACAGTGAAAGCAAAAATCCTCCTTCGAAAATCGAGGTTTGGATTATTTACTTTCGGTTAAGGAGGTTTACAAATGAAAACTGATGAAATTATTACATATAAACGAAAACCCGGTCGCAGTGACCGCATTATAGAAATTTTCTCACATAGTTCGACGGTGGCAGCAACTATGGCAATTATGATTTCAAGGGTAACCGTTTTAGGCAGTATGGCCCCATTCGGGATTGCATGGTATGTCGCAAATATTTGTGATGATAAATACTATACTGTGCTTTTGTCAGCAGTTGCGGGAACCCTGCTGATTGGTACGGGGGCGAGTAAAATTTCACACATTTTCGCCATACTTCTACTTATCGGACTAAAGCGTGTTTTCAGCCCCTCCTCGTGGAACAGAGCAGGGTTTGTAAGTGTCGCGGCCGCAGTCTGTACATTAATTTCCGGTCTTGTTTTTTCATTTTTCAGCGGGACATTTTATTATTCCATCTTAACATCTTTCGCCGACGCCCTTATAGCAGGCGGAATGTGTATTGTTTTTTCAAAGGCATCTTGTGTTATAAGCCATGACTGGAAAATTGCAAACGATGAGGATAGTGTCGCAATAGCAATAATGGCGGGCGCTGTGGTTGCAGGGCTTCAGGGTATAAGCATTTTCGGAATAAAACCGGCAAATGTGCTGAGTATGTATATTATTCTTTTCACCGCTTATAAAGGCGGTATAGGAATTTCCGGCGCGACAGGCGCGGCGCTTGGAATAATTGCAGGGATAAGTCAGGGAGATGCTCCCGCACTTACGGGAGTTTACGGATTTATGGGACTTGCCTCGGGAGTTATGAATTTGTTCGGGAAAATGGGAGTTGTTTTATCCGCCGCCTTTGCAAACTCTCTTTTTGCGGGATATTATAATTCCTCCACCATAGTTCTTGTTAATCTTATTGAAATTGCCGCCGCGGGACTGATTTTCTTTTTCACTCCCGGAAAGGTGCTTTGTTATTTTGAAAAATTCAGCATCCGCCCCCCTGTTTACGATGCGGCAGGCGGATTTGTAATGCGGCTTAAAAGCAGTATAGGCGAAGCTCTTGCCTCACTGAAAATTTCCGCTTCCGCAATCGCAGAGGCATATGCCCCGACGACATCTACCAATATTGTCGACAGCAAAAAGCTTATAAGCGAGCGGCTTATCGCCCGCGTCTGTGACGGATGCAGTCTGAATAAATATTGCTGGAGCAAAAATATAAGCGGCAGCAATCTTATGTTTGAAAAGATTACCGCGGCTCTGTTTGAAGAAAACTTTAACACATTAAATGAGCATATTTCAGGCAGATGCGTAAGGGGGGATACCCTGTGCGATACCGCAAAGGAACTTTACGGTGTGTTAAAACGGGAAAATATTATAAATCGGCGTGTTGACTTTTACGCCAAGAATTTTGCGGAGGGCTGGGCAGATTATCTTGAGATAATAGAGAATAAGGAAGAAAAAATAGTTAATATCCGCCCTGATTTTGCTTCCCTTGAAGGCGAGCTTTGCCGCGAACTTACGGCAGGAGGTATAAAATCTCCCGAAATAAGTATGATAATGAATGATTGCGGAAGATTCGAGATTACACTTCGTACGTCAAAGGAAATTCTTTTTGATATTATTCCCGCGGCGGAAAAGCTGACAGGCAGAAAAATGTGTGTGTCGGACGAGTATCGCACCAAAACAGGTTTTGTTATGAAGCTTCAGGAAAGTCTGCGTTTTGATTATGACGTGTCTATTATCACCATGAACAAGGACGGTTCTGACGAGAGCGGCGACAATACCGAGTGGTTTGTAACTCCCGACGGAATTTTCTACTGCATTGTCTGCGACGGAATGGGTTCGGGCAAACAGGCAAACGAGGACAGCAGCAGGGTTATTAAACTTTTTAAAACGCTTATACTCAGTGGATTTAAACCGGCAAGTGTTTTAAAAATAATTAATGGCGGGCTGATTAGCAGCAGCATTGAGGAAAGGTGTGTTACCTTCGATTGTCTGACGGTTGACCTGTTCACCGGCAGGGCGGAGTTCACAAAGGCTGGTGCTGTTGCAAGCATTGTAAAAACAGGCAACGAGGTTTCCATAATACGCGAAAATACCATGCCCCTCGGTGTGCTCAGCATTGACTCCTGCCCTCAGCAAACCATGTTTTTAGGCGGTGACAGTTATATTGTAATGATGACTGACGGAATCACAGACAATATAGGCGACCGCAGTCGCGGGGAGGAATGTGTCGGCAGTATTTTAAAGCTTATGGAGGTATCCTCGGGGAAGGAAATTGCCGATAATATCATGATGTCAGCGGTTGCTGAAGGAATTCCCAAAGATGATATGATGGTAACCGCAATAAAAATAAGCGGAAAGGATATTTAAATTATGAAAGAGATTGGTATGTCAGATAACAGAGATATTGTAAAAGAGGCCCAGATGATTATTGACAGCTTTGCGGTAAAAATGCCCTCCTACCGCCGGAGCAGAAAAAAAACAAAATCATCTGAAAAGACCTTATGGTTTTTTGCGGGAATTGCAACTTCTGCCGCTATGTTTCTTGCCATCTTCTTAAAAATTTATTAAAATCTTGACTTTATGTAATAATTCGTTTAAGATTATTACGTAAAGAAGGTGAATTTATGGCTGAAAAGGTTTATGTCGGCGTCAGCGGAGGTGTTGACAGCTCGGTTGCAGCTCTGCTTTTAAAGGAGCAGGGATTTGATGTTACCGGGTTTACGCTTTTTCTTACTGACGATGCCGATACTGCCTCTGCCGCACAGGTGTGCGGACAGATAGGTATTCCGCATGAAATTATAGATTTCAGAAAAGAGTTTGAGGAGTTTGTTACAAAACCTTTTCTTGAAATATACAGTCGGGGGCTTACTCCCAATCCATGCATCTTATGCAATAAAAACATAAAGTTCGGCAAAGCCGTCAATTATATTTCAGGACGAGCGGACTATATCGCAACAGGGCACTATGCCTCGGTCATACGCGACGTTTCATCGGGCAGGCTGACCTTTAAGAAAAGCGTTGACATTTCAAAAGACCAGACCTATATGTTCTGGACCCTCACCCAGCAGCAGATTGAAAAAATCAAAATGCCGCTCGGCGGATATACCAAACCGCAGGTAAGAGAGATTGCCGCCCGCTTCGGGCTTTCTGCCGCAAACAGTCCCGACAGTCAGGATATTTGCTTTTTAAAGGATACCTCCATAAAGGATTATTTGCATAAAAATATGCCGACAGCACTTAAATCGGGCGACATAGTTGACCCCGACGGGAACATTTTAGGTCGGCACAGCGGTATTGCGGGGTATACTCTCGGTCAGCGAAAGGGTCTCGGAGTTGCCTCGGACGGCAAAAAGTATGTTGTTGGTCTTGATGCGGAAAAAAATCAGGTGGTATTAGGAGACAACAGTCTTCTTTTTGCAAAAAAACTGATAGCAGAAAATCAGAACTTTTTGACAATGGAAAAGCTCACCTCTCCCATAGAGGTTGAGGCAAAAATAAGATATGCCGCAAAACCATCAAAAGCGGTAGTATATCCTTACGGTGATAAAATATCGGTGGAATTCTCCCAGCCTCAGCGTGCGATAACGCCCGGTCAGTCAGTTGTATTTTATAACGGTGATATTCTGGTTGGCGGCGGAGAAATTGTCCGAGCCGAGCAGTAAAAAACCCGACAAAACGGTTATGCCGTTCGGCGGTGCTACATAGGGATGAATCGGTTTTGGAATGCCTTTTCCGGTTAATACTGCACAAAAAAACGGTGAAATACGCCAGTATTACACCGTTTTTATTATTTGTATTAATACGAAAAA
>Ga0172382_10008226_pt1 | contig 14590 bp, 13 predicted proteins | sample Leawel138RmetaG_FD_122245 | JGI IMG/M metagenome (GOLD analysis project Ga0172382, IMG submission 122245) | Leachate microbial communities from a municipal landfill in Southern Ontario, Canada - Leachate well 138R metaG | ecosystem: Engineered > Solid waste > Landfill > Unclassified | place...
AATCCCTCTACCTGGGCCGGGCCAAACGGTTGGCCAACGCCGCGCAGCGGATCGTGCTGCACGCCCGCGACCGCGGGTGTACGCGGCCGGGCTGCACCGCACCCGGGTACTGGTGCCAGGCCCACCACGCCAGCGCCGATTTCGTCGACGGCGGACTGACCAACATCGACGACCTGACCCTGGCATGCCCGTGCGATCACCGCATGCTCGACAACACCGGCTGGCGCACCCGCAAAAACGGCAAGAATCAGACCGAATGGCTCCCGCCACCGGACCTCGACACAGGCCAACACCGCGTCAACGGCCACCACCACCCCGAAAGATACCTACTCCCCGAAGACGACCTCCCCGAAGACGACCAAGGACCCTGAGAGTCATTGCGGAGAAGAGATTTTCGTGTGTGCCCGGCCGCGCCTCTGCGCCGGCTTGCGCCAGTTCCTACCATTGTGGGCATGGCAGCGCCGACCGAAGAGCCTTCTCGGCTCGCGCTGCCCGCAACCCTCGTCGAGGTTGCCGGCAATCGGCTGCGTGACGCGATCTTGTCCGGCGAGCTCGCACCGGGCGAGAAAATCATCGAGGAACAGCTGTGCGCCGACTTCGGAATCAGCAGGGCTCCGCTGCGGGAAGCGCTGCGGAGGCTCGCGCAGCAGGGACTCGTCGAGCACCTGCCGCGGCGGGGCTCACGCGTCACCGAATGGTCCCCCACGGACATCCTGCAGCTGTTCGAGCTGCGCAATGTCCTCGAGCGTCATGCCATCGAATCCGCATTGCCGCTGGCCGATCTCGACCGTGATCTCGAGCCGGTCCGTGCCGCGCTCGAGCAGATGGATGCGTCGTCGGATGTGCTCAGCCTCGACGACGCCCACCGCGCCTTCCACGCTGCGGTGGTGGGGCTGGCCAAGAACCGCCAGCTCGACATCACGCTCGAGCCGATCCTGCTGAAGCTGCAGCTGCCCATGGCCAGGAACATGCGTGAAGAGGCCCGACAGCACGCCGGACCCGGCCGCCGCCACCGGCCCGGTGCGGCCGACGAGGGCATCGGACGGCACAAGGCGATCCTCTCGGCGCTGGAGACCAATGATCCCGCAGCTGTCGTCACCGCCATCCGCGACCACGGCCATCTGCACTATCTGGGTCTCGCGCCGTAGCGCTTACACAATCGACACACACCCGACCCGAAATCGCCACGATTCTGTCGACAATCGACAGATATGGCCAACCCCCTCCATGGACCCTCCACCGGACCCTCCGTGGCAGAGATCCTCGCATCGCACGCGGGCGGGACGGGTTCACCCACCAAGACCGCCGCCCGCGTCGCCGACGCGATCGCCGCCCGAGGCGATGACGGCACCTGGCTGTCCACGGTGCCCCGCGACCAGTTGATCGCTGCCGCCGAAGCCATCGAGCGCCGCCCTGCGGCCCGCACCCTGCCGCTGTACGGCGTGCCGTTCGGCGTCAAGGACAGCATCGATGTCGAGGGCCGGCCGACCACGCTGTCGTGTCCCGACTACGCCTACATCGCCACAGCCACCGCGCCTGCGGTGCAGAAGCTGCTGGACGCCGGAGCGCTCTACGTCGGCAAGACCAACCTCGACCAGTTCGCCACCGGACTCAACGGCACCCGGACCCCGCACACCGTCCCGCGCAGCGTGTACGGCTCCGATCTGATCTCGGGCGGGTCCAGTTCCGGCTCCGCACTCGCGGTGGCCCTCGGCCAGGTCCCATTTGCCGTCGCCACCGACACCGCGGGTTCGGGGCGGGTTCCCGCCGCACTCAACGGAGTGATCGGGTTCAAACCCTCCCGTGGTCTGATCAGCACTGTCGGGCTGGTACCCGCCTGCAAGTCGCTGGACTGTCTCAGCGTGATGGCAGGTTGCATCGACGACGTCGACCGCGTGCTCGACATCATGGTCGGCCGCGACGACGACGATCCATGGTCCAGGGAGCGCGGCCCCCGTCACCGCAACGCTGCGATCCGCGTCGGGCTGCCACCCGATTCCGAGTTGGAGTTCTTCGGCGACGACGAGATGCGGATGGCGCACAACGCCTTCCGTGCGCAGCTCAGGCGCACCCACACGGTCGTCGAGGTGTCACTTGAGCCTTTCCTCGCCGCCGGGACACTGCTCTACCAGGGCCCCTGGGTCGCCGAGCGTCTCGTCGAGTTCGGCGACTTCCTCACCGCCCATCCCGATTCGATCCACCCGGTGGTCCGCGAGATCTTCGAGGGCGGCCGCAGCTACACCGCCGTCGACGCGTTCGCCGCCCTTCAGAAGCTCCAGCAGTTGAAGGCCGTGGTCGGCCGGCTCTGGCAGCACATGGACGTCCTCGTGGTGCCCACCATCGGCACCACGTTCACCGTCGACCGGGTTCTTGCGGCGCCCATCGACTGCAACACCAAGCTGGGCCACTACACACACTTCGGGAACCTTCTCGACCTGCTCGGTGCCGCAATCCCTCTCGGGGCCACCGCCGACGGAAGACCCTGCAGCGCCATGCTGCTCGGAAACGCGCTCAGCGACGACACCGTACTGCAGCTCGCCGCCGAGATCCTCGACGAACCGCGCTCGACCCATCAAGAAACCACCGTCCCACTCGCCGCCCAGGAGCGTCTGTGAACCACACCGTCGACGTGCCCGCCGAACCGTCGTCGTTCCCCCTCGTCGCAGGCAGGACGGCGCTCATCGTCATCGACATGCAACGAGACTTCCTGCTGCCCGGCGGGTTCGGCGAGAGCCTGGGCAATGACGTCGGCCGGCTGCTGAAAGTGGTTCCGCCCCTCGCCTCGTTGATTGCGGCGGCGCGGGCGGCGGGCGTGATGGTCGTCCACACCCGCGAAGGGCACCAGCCGGACCTGTCGGACTGCCCGCCCGCCAAACTCAACCGCGGGACGCCGTCCAAACGCATCGGTGATCCCGGCAGGTACGGCCGCATCCTGATCCGCGGCGAATACGGCCACGACATCATCGACGAGCTCGCTCCCATCGACGGCGAGATCGTCATCGACAAACCGGGCAAGGGAGCCTTCTATGCCACCTCGCTGTCCGACGTGCTGACGGAAGCCGGCATCACCCAGCTTCTGATCACCGGCGTGACCACCGAGGTATGCGTGCACACCACGACCCGCGAGGCCAACGACCGCGGCTATCAGTGCCTCGTTGTATCCGACTGTGTCGGTTCGTATTTCCCCGAGTTCCAGCGGGTCGGGCTGGAGATGATCAAGGCCCAGGGCGGCATCTTCGGCTGGGTCGCCGACACCTCGTCGGTCATCCCCGCGCTCGCCCGACTCAGCTCCATCCCCGCCTGACGACTGCCCGAAAAGAGGACCCGATGAGCACCGACGTCACCAACCCGCCCGCCGATCCGATCGAACCTCCGGCCGCCAAGCCGCCCGTGCTCGCGTGGTGGACCCGCGGCGACACCAACGCGTTCTTCGGCCTCGGATTCAACATTCTGGTCAATGTTCTTACGTTGACGGGATTGATGATCGGGGTCGTCGCCGTCCCCGCCGACGACGTGCTCGGCACCGTGCTGCCCGCACTGGGAGTCGCCCTCATTCTCGGGAACCTGTACTACACGTTCCTGGCGCGGCGACTCGCCAAGCGGGAGAACAGATCCGATGTCACCGCGCTCCCCTACGGCCCCAGCGTGCCGCACATGTTCATCGTCGTGTTCGTGGTCATGCTGCCGGTGTACCTGGCCACGGACGACCCGACGCAGGCGTGGCAGGCGGGTCTGGCGTGGGCCTTCCTGATCGGTGTCATCGTGATGATCGGCGCCTTCGTCGGCCCGTACATCCGCAAGCTGACACCGCGCGCGGCGATGCTCGGCACGCTGGCCGGCATCTCGATCACCTTCATCTCGATGCGGCCCGCCGCCCAGATGTGGGAGGTGGCCTGGATCGGTCTGCCCGTGCTGGCCATCATCCTGATCGGGTTCTTCACCGACGTGAAACTTCCGGGCGGCGTTCCGATCGGACTGGTGGCGCTGCTGGTCGGCACCGCGATCGGTTGGGCGGGCGGCTACATGTCGGCGCCCGACGTCGGTCAGGCGTTCAGCGACATCGCCATCGGCATCCCGGACCTGCGGATCGACATGCTGTTCAACGGCCTTGCCGACCTCGCACCGCTGCTCGGTACCGCGATCCCGCTCGGCGTGTACAACTTCACCGAGGCGATGAGCAACGTCGAGAGCGCCGCCGCCGCCGGCGACAACTACAACCTGCGCAGCGTGCTGCTCGCCGACGGCGCGGGCGCGGTCATCGGATCGGCGTTCGGCTCACCGTTCCCGCCCGCCGTCTACATCGGTCATCCTGGTTGGAAGGACGCCGGCGGCCGCGCGGGTTACTCGTTGGCCAGCGGCGCGGTGATCGGCATCTTCTGCTTCGTCGGCCTTTTCGGTGTGCTGGCGGCATTGTTGCCGGTTCCGGCCATCGTCCCGATCCTGCTGTACATCGGCCTGCTGATCGGCGCCCAGGCCTTCCAGGCGGTGCCGCGGTTGCATGCCGTGGCTGTGGTGGCTGCGCTGCTGCCCAACCTGGCCGAGTGGGGACGGGGCATGATCGACAACGCCCTCAGTGCCGCCGGGACATCGGCCGCCGAAGTGACCGCCGACGCGCTCAACGGCGCAGGGGTGGTCTACGAAGGCCTGAAGACGCTCGGTGAGGGGGCGGTGCTCGTCGGACTGATCCTCGGCACCATGGTCACCTACATCCTCGACAAGAAATTCCTCCACGCCGCGGCCGCTTCGGCGGTGGGAGCGGCGCTGTCCTTCATCGGTTTGATCCACGCGCCCGAGGTGGCATGGGCGGCCAGTCCCCAAGTGGCCCTTGGCTATCTGCTCTTCGGCGGGGTGTGCGTGGCGTTCTGGTTCCTGCCCGGGGCCAAGGAACCGGTCGTCGTGGACGAGGCCGACATCGTCGCCGGCCACTGAGGCGGACGCGGCCGAGGTCACAGCACTCGACCAGAGTGCTTTAGATTACCTAAGCTGTCGTGGACAACTGTCCACGAACTCTTCTAGCCTCGTGACATGACCGAACGCGGCCGCAGCGCCGACCCACGCGCCGAGCGGGTCCACACCCGGCTCCGTGAGGCCGCGTTCGCGATGGCACACGAACATCCCGTCGACCGGATCACGGTGGGCGATCTCGTCGGCCGGGCAAAGGTCAGCCGTCAGGTGTTCTACCGGCACTTCCGTGACCGGGACGACGCGGTGGCGTCGGCCTTCTCGCGCGCGTTCACCGATGCGACCGGCGGCGCCACCGGTGGCGATGCCCGCACGCGCATCCTCGACCTGTTCGAGTTCGCCGGTGCGCATCCGGCGATGTGCCGGAACATCGTTCCCAGCACCGTCAACCAGCACGTGCTGGCGACCTACCGGGATGCGCTGTTCGAACCCTGCCAGCAGATCGCCGAGCAGGGCATGGCCGTTCTGGACACCGTTGCTCCCCTGCCCGCCGAAGCGGTCACCCGCTTCCTGGTGGGCGGCTTCATGGAAGTCCTGCGGTCCTGGATGGAAGACCCGCACGCAACCGATCTGCACGCTCGGGTGAGCGCAGCACTCGACACCGTCGACGCGCTCCTGGGCACCTCCCCAGCTCAGAAAGGACCCACACATGGGTAAACACCACACGCCCGAGGCTTCGACCTTCCGCGACCGATCCGCGGTCCGCACCACGGTGCTGGCCCTGGCCGCGTTGACCGTATTCGTCATCGCGATGGTCGCCAGCTACTCCGGGGCGTTCGCGAAACCCACATTGCACCACATGACCGTCGCAGTCGCGGCTCCACCGGAGATCATCGACGGGCTGCGTGATCAGCACACGTTGTCTGTGGACGAAGTCGGTGATGCCGCCGCGGCGCGAGCGCAGGTGTACCAACGCAGCGCCGACGCCGCTTTGGCCGTCACCCCCAACCAGCGGATGACCATCTACGTGGCGGGCGGCGGCGGCCGCAGCGTCGCCGCGGCCGCCGAACTGGTGGGTCGCGAAACCGCCGAACGCGCCGACCTGTCCCCCGTCGTCGAAGACGTCGCACCGACATCGCCCGGCGACCCGTCGGGCACCGTCGAGTTCTACGCCGTCATCTTCCTGTCGATCGGCGCATCGTTGGGCGCAGCGCTGCTCGGCCGGCTGATGGGAAGCGTCCGCACCCCGGCCACCCTGGCGTTGCGCACGGTGTCACTCGCCGCGTTCTCCGCGGTGTTGGCCGGCGCCGTCACCGCCTACGTCGGGCCGGTTCTGGACGCGTTGACGGGACACATCTGGCAGGTGTTCGGTGCGCTGTGGCTCTATTCGATGGCTGTCGCGGGTGCTGTCACCGGCGTCGCCGCGGCGTTCGGCACGGCGGCGTCGGTGGCGCTGGGACTGTTCCTCGTCGTCGTCGGCAATGCGGCCGCCGCCGGCCCCGTCGGGCGGCCCCTGCTGTCCGGCTTCTACTCGACGTTCACCACGATCGTTCCGCAGGGTTCCGGCGTCTCCCTGCTTCGCAGCATCTCGTACTTCGGCGGCCACGGAGCCACGACTCCGTTGGTGACGCTGGGGATCTGGGCCGCCGCAGGATGTTTCCTCGCAGTCGGCGCCACCGCGGCGCGGGTGAATTATCGTGCACTCTATGAGCGTCGCGTCGGGCAGTACCGAGCCGTACTACGATCTCGGCTCGTTCCATCGGCCGACTGACACGGCCTCCGACGCCGCGCAGGTCTGGTTCGACCGCGGCATGGTCTGGGCGTACGCGTTCAACCACGAAGAGGCGATCCACTGTTTCGAGCGGGCGCTGGAACTCGACGCCGACTTGGCGATGGCGCGGTGGGGCATCGCCTACGCGATCGGGCCGAACTACAACAAGGGCTGGGAAGCGTTCGACCCCGTCGACCTGGCGGCGTCTGTCGCGCGGGCGAAGATGGAACTCGGGCTGGCTGCGGCGGGCCGCGCATCGGCCGTCGAACGTGGCCTCATCGACGCGCTGGCGCGCCGCTTCACCACCGACGATCCCGCCGACGCCCGGACGCTGCAGGCCGGTCACACCGCTTACGCCGATGCGATGTCGGAGTTGGCGCGGGCCTATCCCGACGATGTCGACGTGGCCGCGCTGGCCGCCGACGCGCTCGTCAACGTGACCGCATGGGCGCTGTGGGACAGCCGAACCGGTGAGCCCGCGCCCGGGTCGCGGGTCGTGGAAGCCAAGCGCATCCTCGATGACGCGTTGGCCACGCCCGCTGGCCGGGCGCATCCCGGCATCCTGCACCTCTACCTGCACACGATGGAGATGTCGACGACGCCCGAGGCGGCCCTGCCGGCCGCTGACCTGCTCCGTGGGCTGGTGCCCGACGCCGGCCACCTGCGGCACATGCCCAGCCACATCGACGTGCTGTGCGGCAACTACCGGGACTCCATCGTCGCGAATCTGGCCGCGGTACAGGTGGATCGACATTTCGTCGAACGCCAGGGCCCGCTGAACTTCTACTCGCTCTACCGTGCACACAACCTGCATTTCGTGGTGTATTCGGCCATGTTCGAGGGTAATTCGGCGATCGCGCTGCGGGCCGCCGACGAACTGTCCGGCCAACTCACCCCCGAACTGCTGGCCATCGAGTCACCGCCGATGGCCGACTGGCTGGAAGCGTTCGTGCCGCTGCGGGTTCACGTGCTGGTGCGGTTCGGCCGGTGGGACGAGCTGATTGCGACGCCGCTGCCCGACGATCCTCAGCTGTATTGCACGACGACGGCCACCATCCACTACGGGCGCGGGGTGGCGCACGCGGCATCCGGGCATCTGGATCAGGCCGCCGCCGAGCGGGAACTGTTCGCCGCGGCCTATGACCGCATCCCCGACAGCCGCTATCTGTTCAACAACACCAGCCGCGACATCCTGGCCGTCGCCGCCGCCATGCTCGACGGCGAAATCGACTACCGTGCAGGGCGTTTCGACGATGCCTTCGCACATCTGCGGCGGGCGGTCGAGTTGGACGACACCCTCCCGTACGACGAGCCCTGGGGGTGGATGCAGCCCACCCGGCACGCGCTCGGGGCGCTGCTTCTCGAGCAGGGGCGCGTCGAGGAGGCCGCGCAGGTGTACGCCGCCGACCTCGGTCTTGACCCGACGCTGAGCAGATCCTGTCAGCACCCCGGCAACGTCTGGAGCCTGCACGGCTACCACGAATGCCTGACCCGCCTCGGCCGTGGCCCCGAAGCGCTGATCATCGGTAAGCAGCTCGAGCTGGCCGCCGCCCGGGCCGACGTCCCGATCGAGGCGTCCTGCGCGTGCAGATTGCAGCCACACTGCTGCGACTGAATCAGCACATGGGCCACCGCTCCCCTCAGCTCGGCGGCGGCAGGTTCACACCCCGCGCCGGAACGCGAGCTCTCGGTGAAGTCGAGCAGCCAGTCGTCACCGAGGTCGGTGGCGTGCAACCCGATGGTGCGGCCGGGCCCGATTGGGCCACCACCGTAGACTCCGGGCGTGGCTGTCACCGATGACGACCTGGTGTTCCTGCGCCGCTGCGTGAGCCTGGCCCGCACAGCCCTCGACGGCGGCGACGAGCCGTTCGGATCGCTGCTGGTCGATCATGAGGGTTCGGTCCGGTTCGAGGACCACAACCGGGTGAAGGACGGCGATGCCACCCGTCATCCCGAGTTCGCGATCGCACGCTGGGCCGTCGAGCACCTGAGCCCCGCGCAGCGGAACCGGTCCACCGTGTACACCTCCGGCGAGCACTGCCCGATGTGTGCGGCCGCGCATGCCTGGGTAGGACTGGGACGCGTCGTGTATGCCGCCTCGTCCGCGCAGCTCGCCCAGTGGCTCCGCGAGTGGGGCGTCCCTGCGCCGCCGGTCGCGACACTGCCGATCGCGACCGTTGCGCCGGGCGTCGACGCGGACGGACCCGCAGCCGAGCTGACCGAGGAGATGAAGGCGTTGTACGCGAGGGCTTTTCGAGCATGACCGACGAGCGCTCGCGCGAGGAGACGACATGACCGACGAGCGCTCGCGCGAGGAGACGACATGACAGAACCGGACTGGGTCGACCACGTCGTGTGGTGGCAGGTCTACCCGCTCGGATTCGTCGGCGCCTACCCGGCCGACCCCCCGGCCCTTCCCGGCGAACACAGGCTGCGCCGGATCGTCGACTGGCTCGACTACGCCATCGAACTCGGCGCTTCGGGACTGGCGCTCGGCCCCGTGTTCGCCTCACGCACGCACGGCTACGACACCACCGACCACTACCGCATCGACCCGCGGCTGGGTGAGGACGGCGACTTCGACCACCTCGTCGCCGAGGCGCGCGACCGGGGGCTGCGGATCCTGCTCGACGGGGTGTTCAATCACGTGGGCACCGACTTCCCGCGCTACCGCGACGCCGCGGCCGGCGGCGACTCCGCGTGGTTCCGCAGGCGCGGCGGGGATTTCGCGACGTTCGAAGGTCACGGCGACCTGATCGCGCTGGACCACCGCAGCGCCGAGGTCGTCGACTACACCGTCGACGTGATGAGTCACTGGCTCGGCCGCGGGGCCGACGGTTGGCGCCTCGACGCCGCCTACGCGGTGCCCGACAGCTTCTGGGCCGGCGTGCTGCCCCGGGTGCGGGAACGACACCCGCAGGCCTGGTTCGTCGGCGAGGTCATCCACGGCGACTACCCGGCGCGGGTGCGGGACTCGGGATTCGACTCCGTGACGCAGTACGAGCTGTGGAAGGCGATCTGGAGCAGCCTCAACGACGGCAACTTCCACGAGTTGGACTGGGCATTGACCCGCCACAACGAGTTCCTCGACACCTTCGTCCCGATGACGTTCGTCGGCAACCATGACGTCACCCGCATCGCCAGCCAACTGACGGACCCCACCCATGTCGAACACGCGCTCGTCCTGCTGATGACCGTCGGAGGCACTCCCAGCGTCTACGCCGGCGACGAGGTCGCCTACCGGGGGGTGAAGGAAGAGCGGTTCGGCGGCGATGACGCTGTGCGGCCCGAATTCGGTTCGCCCTTTGAGGGTGTCGGTGAGCACGGGCACCAGGTGTTCCGGTCCCATCAGCACCTCATCGGCCTGCGGCGCCGGAATCCGTGGCTGCACACCGCCAGAACCACCCCGCTGCGGGTCACCAACCGCGGGTACGTCTACACGACGCGCCACGGTGACGAGGCGCTCGTCGTCGCCCTGAACATCGACGACGATGCGATGCCCGTGTCACTGGCGGAGTTCGGGCTCGCGCGTGCCGAGGTCGTCGCCGGGTCGGGTGCCCCGCCCGCCCAGGTCGTCGCGGACACCGTGGTGCCGGCCCACGGCTGGCTGATCCTGGCGCCGCGCTAGCGGTTCAGTCGAGCAGGTCCACCGTCGCGGGATCCTCCCCGTCGTAGAAGGCGTCCAACACCGCACGGAACACCGCGTCGTCGTCGCAGGCGCGGGCGAACAGTGTCATCGACGAACGCACCTTCAGGTCATCGGGATAGCCCAAAATCTCTGTGGCCGAACGCCCTTGGTGTGTCATCAGCAGCTCGGCGCACTCGCGAAGGCGCGGGCCGAGGACCGGGTGCGCCAGGTAGGCCTTCGCCTCGTCGACGGAGGCGATCCCGTACCGGTGTGCGGTCGCGCTGTGGCCGAGGCCGCGCAGTTGGGGGAACACGAACCAGATCCAGTGTGTGCGCTTGGCGCCCGCGCGCAGCTCGGTCAGCACCGCCGCATACACCCGGTCCTGCGCGGCCACGAAGCGTTCGAGATCGTAGGGATCATCACCGTCGGTCATCTCGACACGAGCCTGTCAGGTCGACCGCCTGGCCTCAACCTCCGACCCTGGAGTGTTCACTCCTTTCACACTGGTCACAGCCCTGATCGGTGGGTGGTGAGTCCGCCCCGAGTCGGAATCGTTAGCCAAACGCGATGTCGATCCACCGTGTCGAGCCGTCAATGCCGCAGCCGCAACGTGTTCCATTACGACTGCAAAGCCACGGCAATTTTGCGAGCAGCACGAGAAGTTTGACGAGAAAGGTGGGTTGGTTGCCGTTATGAAGTTGAAAGAGAAGTGGCGTGGTACCGCAAGGGCAGCGATGCGTCGGGTGGCGGCTGCCGCCCTGGCTGCCGTTGCGCTGCCCGGGCTGATCGGCTTCGCCGGGGGTTCGGCAACGGCTGGGGCGTTCTCCCGGCCCGGTCTTCCCGTCGAGTATCTCGACGTGTTCTCCCCGTCGATGGGCCGTGACATCCGGGTGCAGTTCCAGGGCGGCGGCCCCCGTGCCGTCTACCTCCTCGACGGCCTGCGCGCGCAGGAGGACTACAACGGCTGGGACATCAACACGCCCGCGTTCGAGTGGTTCTACCAGTCCGGACTGTCGACGATCATGCCGGTCGGCGGACAGTCCAGCTTCTACACCGACTGGTACCAGCCGTCGCGGGGCAACGGACAGAACTACACCTACAAGTGGGAGACGTTCCTGAGCCAGGAGCTGCCGGCGTGGCTGGAGGCCAACCGCGGTGTGTCCCGGACCGGAAACGCCGTCGTCGGCCTGTCGATGGCCGGTAGCGCGGCACTGACCTACGCGATCTACCATCCGCAGCAGTTCATCTACGCGGCCTCCCTGTCGGGCTTCCTGAACCCGTCCGAGGGCTGGTGGCCGATGCTGATCGGGCTGGCGATGAACGACGCGGGCGGCTTCAACGCCGAGAGCATGTGGGGCCCGTCCTCGGACCCGGCATGGAAGCGCAATGATCCGATGGTCAACATCAACCAACTGGTGGCCAACAACACCCGGATCTGGATCTACTGCGGCACCGGCACCCCGTCCGACCTGGACAACGGCACGCCGGGCAACAACCTGATGGCGGCGCAGTTCCTCGAAGGGTTCACGTTGCGGACCAACATCGCCTTCCGGGACAACTACATCGCAGCGGGCGGCACCAACGGTGTCTTCAACTTCCCGACCTCGGGAACCCACAGCTGGGGTTACTGGGGCCAGCAGCTGCAGCAGATGAAGCCCGACATTCAGCGGGTCCTGGGAGCTCAGGCCACGGTCTAGCTTCCGCCCACACTCAGAGGGCCTGCCGTTTCCCCCGAGCGGCAGGCTCTCTGCCGTGTCGGGTCACAACCGGGTCCGGACGTCGATGTCCTCGCTGAACTCGTCGAGCATCGCGTCGGTCAAGGTCGGCCTCGTTTCGGCGATCGCCCCCAGGTAGTCGTCGGTGCAGGCAGGTTCACCGCGCCGGTGTTCGATCTCACGCTCGAAGGCGCACTGGGCGCCCTTGCGGGCCGCGAACTCGATATCGGCCGGGGTGAACATGTGGGTGGCCTCGACGAGCTTGTCGACCTCGACGTAGTCGGCGCTGACACCCAGGTAGCGGTTCCAGATCGCCTTGCGCGCAGCGTCATCGGGTGGACCGACCGGGATGATGTAGTCGAATCGGCCGGGTCGCAGGAACGCCGAGTCCAGGGAGCGCACCGAGTTCGTCGCGCAGATCAGCAGCCGCTCCTCGTGCTGACGGAACGTCGGGATCAGTTTGAGCAGTTCGTTCGTGACGCCGTGGGCCGGATCAGACGGGATGCCCGACCGCGACCCCGCGATCTCCTCGACCTCGTCGATGAACACCACGGCGGCGTCGAGCTCGTTGAGGTTGGTGAACACCTCCCGCAGCGCGGTGGGCATCGCGACGTCCGGGGTGGCCAGCCGGGACGGGAAGATCTCGACGAACGGCCAGCCCAGGCGTCCGGCAACGGCTTTGGCGAAACTCGTCTTCCCGGTTCCCGGCGGACCGAACAGAATGACGGCCTTGGGCGGGGACACGCCGTAACGGGCCGCCAGATCCGGCTGCGCCAGCGGCAGCACGATGCGACGCTCGATCATGCGCTTCTCGGTCTCCATGCCCGCCATGCCCTCCCACAGGCCGGGGCTCATCAGCTGGCCGCCCAGCGCGGTCAGCAGGCCGGTGTCCGAAGCCCCGACGTGGTCGACCTTCTCGAAGTAGCTCAGGTCGCAGCGTTCGGTGTATCCCGAATTGCGCAGCGCAGCTGTGCCGGTGGCCTCGCGGGGCAACAGCCCACTGATGCGCCGGGCGCCCAGCGTCCGCAGCCGCAGCTCCAACTCGACGAGCAGGGCGCTGCCGATGCCGCGGTCCCGCCAGCGGTCACTCAGCGCCATCATCGAGATCCACGCCCGATCACCGGTGACCTGCGCGACCGCCATGCCGACCAGCTGATCGCCGACGACCGCGACGACGGCGGGCTGCCCGGATCGGGCGGCCGAGACCACCTCGGAGACCGGGAACGCCGGTGGCGGCTCGCCGGGTTCGCGGCTCTGGTCCCAGACCGAGATCGCCTGATCGAGGTCGTCGTCGTGAAAATCGCGCAAGCGCCATGGGGGCATGCGCCAAACATCTACCGGCGCGAGGGGCCGACGGGCATCACCCATCCGGGTGGTGCGCGAGGGGGTCGCCTTCTCCCCCGTGCGGCGTCAGCCCTGGACCGCGGGGCGGATCGTCAGGTCGCCGATCTCCACCTCGGGCGGCTGCTCGATCGCGAAGACGATTGCGCGGGCCACCGCTTCCGGCGCCAGCCCGAACGCGTCCATGTCGGCCCGGACCGCGTTGCGCAGGGCGACGTCGGTGATCGAGCGGTCGAGTTCGGTGTTGACGTATCCGGGCGAGATGGACGTGGTTCGGATGACCCCATCGGTCGATTCCTGGCGCAACGCCTCCATCATGGTGCGGACGGCATTCTTGGTCGCCGCGTACACGCCCATCGTGGGGACGATCTTCAGGCCGGCGGTCGACACCGTCGTGACGAAGTGCCCGTGCCCCTGCTGCCGGAACACGGGCATGGCGGCGGCGATACCGTGCAGCACCCCGCGCAGGTTCACGTCGATCATCGCGTCCCAGCCGGTCACGTCGGCGTCGGCGAGCGGGCCGATCGCGCTGATGCCGGCGTTGGACACCAGCACGTCGAGCCTGCCGAAGTCGGCGACCGCGGTGCCCACCAGTCGCTCGAGGTCCCCGGCCGCGGTGACGTCCGTCGTCACGGTGGCCACCTCGGTGCCGGCGGCGCGCAACTCGCCGCCGAGGGTGTGCAGGCGGTCGGCGCGCCGGGCGCCCAGCACCAGTCGCGCCCCGCGCGTCCCGAGCAGTCGTGCCGTCGCCTCCCCGATGCCGCTGCTGGCGCCGGTGATCGCGACGACCATGCCGTCGATCGGATCGTTGACCATGGTGGCTACGACGATCCGCAGGCCGGGCCTATTCCGCTGTGAGCCGAATCGATGCAGGGAACAAACGCCCCCTCGTCAAGGTTGAGCGCATCAGGTTCAACTTTGGAGGTTTGATGCCTGAGGCTCTGCAAGTGCCCGTCCTGTTCGTCAGCGAACCGATCGTGCTTCCCGGCATGGTGGTGCCGATCGAACTCGACGACGCCGCGCGCGCCGCAGTCGACGCCGCGCAGGCCAGCGATTCCGGCAGGCTGCTGATCGCGCCGCGCCTCGACGACCGCTACCCCACCTACGGCGTGCTCGCCTCGATCGTGCAGGTCGGACGGGTGCCCGGGGGCGGGGCCGTCGCCGTGGTGCGCGGCGACAAGCGCGCCCACATCGGATCCGGGACCAGCGGGCCGGGCGCGGCGCTCTGGGTGC
>Ga0172382_10008227_pt1 | contig 14589 bp, 9 predicted proteins | sample Leawel138RmetaG_FD_122245 | JGI IMG/M metagenome (GOLD analysis project Ga0172382, IMG submission 122245) | Leachate microbial communities from a municipal landfill in Southern Ontario, Canada - Leachate well 138R metaG | ecosystem: Engineered > Solid waste > Landfill > Unclassified | place...
ACTTTCACTGATATAACGGTTGTTAACCCTTCGCGAAAATCATCCCCATTGATATCGAATTTCAACTTCGACAGCATCCCCGACTGTTCGGCATAATTCTTCAATGTACGCGTTAATCCACGCCGGAAACCAGTAAGATGCGTTCCTCCCTCAATAGTATTGATATTATTTACATAAGAATGAATATTCTCGGAAAAAGTTGTGTTGTACTGCATGGCTATTTCAACGGGAATATCGTTCTTCTCAGTAACAATATGAATGATTTCAGGTATTAATTTCATCCGCGTATCATCAAGGTAATCAACAAACTCTTTCAACCCCTCCTGCGAAAAGAAAACTTCGGATTTATACTGACCGTTTTCATCCGTTGAACGTTCATCTATTAAAGATAGCCGGATTCCTGCATTCAAAAAAGCCAACTCGCGAAGTCTGACAGCAAGAATTTCATACTTATATTCTCTAGCCTGAAAAATAGAATCATCAGGCTTAAATGTTACAGTTGTTCCTGTTTTATCCGTTTCACTACGAATATCAACACTTGATATGGGCTTTCCAATAGAATATTCCTGCACCCACATTTTACCTTCCCTGTGTACTTCCACCTTCATATAGGAAGAAAGTGCGTTAACACAGGAAACGCCAACACCGTGTAATCCTCCAGAAACCTTATAGGAATCCTTATCAAATTTACCTCCTGCATGCAGAACAGTCATCACGACCTCTAATGCCGACTTGTTCTCTTTTTCATGCATTTCCGTAGGAATTCCACGACCATCATCCATAACGGTAACCGAATTATCAGCATGAATTACGACATCAATACGACTGCAATAACCAGCCAAAGCTTCATCTATGGAATTATCAACCACTTCATAAACCAGGTGATGTAACCCTCTCTCACCAGTGTCACCAATATACATGGAAGGTCTTTTTCTTACTGCTTCCAATCCTTCCAAAACCTGTATGCTTGAAGCAGAATAATTACCATTACCGTTTGTTGGATTTACCCGATTCATATTCTCACTCATTCTTCTTAACTATTATTCTTACAATTTTGTCAAAAATCAACTATTTCATGGAAAAAGAAAAACTTAATTCCACAACCAAAACACTAAAAAACAGATACTTTGCCGATTGTCATATTTGATGGGAAAGCATTGAGCAAAGATAATAAAATTTACCGAAGAAGATGGGAAAAAAGAGCATTTAAAACCTAATTTTTCAACATTTTATTAACCTGAAAATGAGCACACAAACAACTTTCAAACTGTTAATGAAAAGTAAAAAATACTTTATTGTTTTTTAATAGTCGACTATGGATTTAGAAAGCATAACTCAATCCACCCATCAGGTTAAACCTTTGTACCGGATATCCCAGCCATTGTTGGTATTTTTGAAATCCAAAGTTATTTAATCTGGCAAATAATGAGAACCGGCTGGTCAATTTATAATTGGCTCCAAAGTTCAGGTCAAAAACAGGAGTCAAGTCATATGATTCCCACTGTAAATTACTAATATTCAACAACTGGGCATTTGTCAATGGATTCGGGAAACGGGGATCATTTGATGGAACAAAAAGAATCAGACCAGTACGCTGCCCGGTAAGGAAAAGGTCAGTTGACACACTTAATTGATCGCTTACAGGATAATCGATTGACAGTTTTGCGTCCCAAACAGGAAGGTTCCAGGCTTTATCAATACTTTCCATGTCATACAAATAGTAATTTCCTGATAACAATAAATTTAATTTTTCTACGGATGCGTGAAATACCTCAATATTAAATTTCAAACGGTTCAGGTTATCGTAGATTACATCAAAATCATTATCAACCAGTGGTCTCCCTGACGCACTGCCCGGAATAAAATATTTAAAGAGGTAATAGAATGGTTGATCACGGATTACGGAGTAATCTGCAGATAATTTAAAGTTGGTTTTTGCTGCTAATTTTCCGTCAAACCCGCCAAATATCCGGAAACGCTCAAACGTATTTTTCACGTGATGATATGGATCAACAAATGGATTTTCGTATGCTATTTTGGAATAATGATTTTGTATATAATTCCCATCAATGCCAGCAAAAATATTTAAAACATCTTTCACAGGAGTAAAATTCATTTTCAAATTCGGGGCAATTTTTGCCATCATGTCGTCGCTGCTGTCTATAACAAACCATGAATTTAGTCCAAAACGAATAGATGCAATATCTCCGCTAATCAGATAAGAAGGTTTTAAAGTAAGCCATGTTTGCTGGCTTTTACCAATGGCCAAATGATGCATATTTAAAACGGAATCGGCACGAACAAAAGTTATCCCTGCTTGCAGGAAACCGGTTCCATTAGAATACGGTTTTTTTAAGTCGGCCATAAATTCGCCAAGATGTTCCCGTTGCCCGGTTTTTGTACCAAAATAGTGGTATTTAAAATGGAAATCGAAAATAAAATCATTTTTTCGTGCCACCTCATTTTTCAAACCTATATGGATTAAACCTTTAGAAAAGGTTTGTCTGGATCCCAGATAATTAATCTGTTGATTTTCATTCTTCAATTCAGCAGGGATGGATTCTACTGGATAGCCATAGTAATTGAATCCATTGTGATCGAATCCCAGATTAAGTGAAAGGATGGAAGTACGAAACAAATGCTTCACAAACATTTCAGCTTGATTTTCAGAGAATGGAGTTTTTACCCAGTCACCACCCTCAAGTTTAAGCTTTCCATGTGATGAAAGATGTTTTCCATGTAATCCGAACAAGGTATTACGTATATTTTGACTGTTAAAAAAAACCTCACCGTACGGACGGTTATAATTCCCGAGGCCTGCTCTGACAAGTCCGTATCCGGTTTCCCTATCGACCTGGCTTACAAAGGTGGCTGCTTTCAGAGGATTAACAGAAAAAGTATTGAAAACAGGCTGACTGAAAATACTGTAATTAAACGTTGGTTTTTCATGCTCAACATCTTCGATGCGAGGCAAAGAGCTAATTTTGTTGGCATCGGAAATGGTGGGTTGGTATGATTTAACTACTTCCACCTCCTGAATAAGGGAGGTGTCTCGCTGAGCAAAAGCAACGTGAGCCATAAACACCACACATGCAATAAAAAGATATCTGATTGCTTTAAAGAACATATGCTTCCTTTTTAATTATTGTGAATTTGTAACTGAAAAGAGCTGTCTTTGGCGTTTTGTTGATTCGCCTCTTCTCCTTTTTCGATGGCAGCCAGTTTCCGAAGTGCTTCATCCCTGATGCCATCATTATCCGTTCCGTAATTCTCAACTACACTGCGCAGTGTATGTTTTGACTGGAAACTATCTCCCTTGTCCTGGTAAATATCAGCTAGGAGCAGGAAAGCTTTACCCAGCCAAAACTGGAACGGTGTACCTTTAGCAATAAAATCCATTATTTCATCTTCTGCCTGTTTTATCTGGTTTTGTTTGTAGTGAATGTCAGCCAATAGAAATTTGGCCTCAGCCCCGTGTTCCAGCTTAGTGTCGACAGCTACTTCTTTCAAAGCATCGAGGGCAGCAGAGAGCTCACCTCCAGCATAAAGTGATTTACCCGTCACAAAGTCGGCTTCTCGCATCCAGGCTTCATTGGCCACCTCTGATTTTTTAACCTTTCCTGCTGCAGTAATTGCCTCTGGATATTGTTTCAACTGAAAGAAGCATCTCATTTGACCCGTATATGCCTTTAAAAGATTCCATTTGCTACCCGCCACACTTTCTAGCCGAATAAAAAACTCCAGGGCTTCAGTTGGTTTTCCCGCATTAAAAGTCAATTCTGATGCCCGGGACAAGGCTTGTTCAGTGAACACATTCCCTGGTTGGCGGGCAACAAAAGAATAATGATCATTCGCTTTAGAAAAATCGCCTTCTTTGTATAGCAATTCTGCAAGATAGAAATTAGCATTGGTGAAGAAACTTCCGTTTGGGAACTGGTCTATGTACCGCTGCAACTGTCCAGTAGCTTTGATATCTCCTGCCATATAAAGTCTTTCTGCAGCCATATAGGTTAAGGAGTCCTGTTCCGAAGTAGTTAAATTAGTGCCTCCCCCAAGATTACGGACATAGGAAAAATAACCGTCTACATTATTCATTTCCACATAACTGTTTTTAATTCCCAACATAGCTGCCTGGGCTTCCGGTGTACCGGGGAAGTCCTCAGCAACCTGTTTATAATAGGTAAGAGCCTGGCCAAAATCGCCACTATTGAATTGAATTAAACCCATCTGCAGTAATGCTCTGGGAAAATAGGTACTTTGAGTATGCCTCTCAGTAATTATTTTATAATTCCTGGCTGCTTCGGTGTAACTTCCCAACCTTTCATATGCTCGCCCCAGCTCATATAAAGCGTCATCCATATATTCCGAATCGGGGAAATGGTTCTGAAACATCTGAAGCGAATTGATTTTCCCTTTCTGGTCATGCTGCAATCCCTGACAAAAAGCAATCCTGTAAAGAGAGTAATCAGCATCAAACAGACGCATATCGTAAGCAGACTGATAATTTTGCCGGGCTAAACCGTATTCTGAGATGAAAAAATAATAATCACCCAGCCGGTTATATGCATCAGCCAGCTGATCAGATTGACCTCCTTTTATTGAGTTGATATAATTTCTAAAATGAGCAGCTGCCTGATTGTATTCCTCCAATTTAAACCACGCATAAGCCAAGTTATACTCAGCGTCTTTATACTCCGGCAAAGAGAAAGCACCGGCTGTGCGAAGGAACTGGGAATAAGCTTCCGCAGCACTCTTATAATCGCCTGTTCTGTATAATGCTTCTGCTTTCCAAAACAAGGCTCTTGCATTCAATTCCCGATTGTGGGAACCATGCTGCAGCGACAGGTTAAAATGTTCGATAGCCTGCTGATAGGAAAGGTTATTAAAAAGCTCCAATCCCCTATAAAAGGTCACCCGTTGGTATGCACGCAATATGTCAGATGATTTTACATCTATTTTCTCTATTGATTGGATGGCATCGCGGTAATTTCGTGTTACCATAAATACGTCGGTTAAATAGCGATAGGCTTCAGCATTTCGCTCCGAATTTGGATAAAGTGAAATATAGCGATCAAAAGCTTTAATTGTCTCATTAAACGGAGAGTAAGAAAGTTCATAGGTTAGCTTGGCGTAATTGAAAAGCGCATCTTCCTTTATTCTGGCATTAAAATCATATTCAGAAGCCGCACCAAAGGCTACCCTTGCTTTCTCTTTGTCGTTCAGCTTAATATAACTGTCGGCCAAATGATAATATGCATTCTGTGCCATTTCGTCTTTTCCCCCGGACGCTTTTTCAAGCAAAGGAACAGCCTTTTCATTTTGTCCGACATGGTAATAGCTATACCCAAGCAGATAGCTGTCTTCACGTGTTTTGGGACCAGGAGTATTGTAGTATTTCTCAAGATAAGGAATGGCCTGGTTATATTTCCGGATATGAAAATATGAATCGCCCAGAATCTTGGAGAGTTCAGTCTTGTGTTCCTCCTCAACCTCATCAATAACTGTTTCCGTATACTCTACTACATCACTGTACCGCTCCTGCTTGTAAAAAATATGACTGACATACAATGGTATTACCCGTGAATATGCCGGATCTGTTTCGAGCTTTCTGAACCCATCCAGGGCCGATTGATAATTTTCCTGCAGATACATGATATGTGCCCAGTAATAAGTTGCTGGTCTGCTGTAAAGATTATTCCGGTCTTTGATATCATAAAATTCAGATAAAGCCTCTTCTGTATTGTTGACCATCAACTGAGAGTATCCGTTCTGATATTTTAACTTTAACCTGTCATTTTCAGTTAATCTTTTTTGATCGACCTTACTATAGATTCGAATAACTGCCGGATAGAGTCTTTTTTCAAACTGATAATCCCCTAAATAATACATGGCATGATTTAAGTAAGGGCTATCGGGGTAATCTTCAATGAACTGCTCAACAAGCCTGTGACCAGATGCATGTCCGGCTTTCAACGCAGACAGGGCTTTGTAATAACCTGCCTCATTAAAAAGCTCAGATCTGCTCTCGACCTTTAGCTGAACTTTTTCAAACGCATAAAAGGCTGCGTTATATTTTCCCAGCCGAAATAGCTCCCGGGCAAGTTGCACCTCCTCAGCTACATCCTCAAAGTAAGCAGTCTTTTGGGCAATGAGCGAATGAGTCGAAAACAGAACAAATATGAATAGGATAAAAATGGTACGTATTGTCTTCATGTCTTCCTTTTTCTTTATCATAAACCAGCTTAACCAGCACAATCTATAAATACCGTGCCAAAACTATATCTCTTTTTGAATAAAAATCCTAAAATAAATATAATCATTATTATACTGGGTTCAAATCCAATGCATTTTCTTAACATGAAACTGTTTATTTCTTTTCGTTAGTATTCAACGGATCAAAAATTTCTTTCAATCTGGCTGACTCATTCTCCCAGGTTAATACCTGCGCAGCCCTTACCAGGTTTTCTTTCCAAAATTCTCTTTTCTTTTTATTCGTCAACATTTCCCTAAAAAATGTAGAAAGATTTTCAGGATCAAGTGAGGAAATTACCTCTCCAACCTTATAGGTGCGAACAATCCTAACCATCTCCGGCAAATCCGATACCAATACCGGCACATTAGCCTGGATGTAATCAAACAATTTGTTGGGCAGGGCATATCTGTAGTTTAGTCCCTTGTCTTCTTCGATTGAGAGACCAAGTGATGCTTGCGGTGTAAGCCGGGAAAGCTCCCCGATAGGTAATCTTCCTAAAAACTGAACTTTGTTTTGTACCCCTTCCCGGACGGCTATTTCTTTCAGTTCATCAAGTTTGTCCCCGTCGCCGGCAACAACTAACCTGACGCATTCCAGGTACCTCATCGCACGAATGGCTTGCTCCAGTCCACGGCCCATATTAACAGCTCCCTGATATAAAATAAACTTATCGGCACTGCTTTCAGAATCCAAAATATTTTCATATTGAGCCGAAAGTGGAAAATTTCTTACCACACGAAAATTAACGTTATATTTTTCAGTGTAAATCCCCGCAATGGAATCACAAACCGTGTAAGCATACTTCAACCGGGGAACCATCAACTTTTCCAACCACTCCCAAACACTTTTCACAAAAGGCCTTCCACTCAATTCCGGCACTTCGGTAAAAAATTCGTGGCTATCGTAAATCAAGGGCTTCCCTTTTAATTTGGAAGCGATAAAATTGGCCGGCAGGGTGTCCAAATCATTCGAGAGAAGCAGATCAAACCTTGAAAACAACAGCAAAAATAAAAGCCTGGTGTTATAACAAAAATAGAACATCGGACCTTTGCGAAAAAATAGCTTCATCCGAATAACCGGGTAGGATCGCGGAGAAAGAGAAAGGCTGTAGGGTAAAAGCCTGCCAACTAACAACACCTCAAATCCGGATTCATAAAGCGTATTACAGGTTTTATAAACCCGGTTGTCAGAAACCAGGTCAGTGGTAACTGAAACAATAATCCGTTTTTTTCCCTGTGAGCTCAATTTGACTTTTTCCTTTTAACTGTAAAATTCATAAAAAATTGCCGGAATGAAGAATATTTCAGCGGTATTTATCTTTTTATTATTAATCTTTATTTTAACCGTGTTCCTCTGAATTCGAAAGCATATTCCATGGCACACTGCATAAATTGTTGTTAAAATTTAAAACAGTCTCTTAGTTTGTGTTAAAAAAATCGTGCTCTTTCATCGAAAACAGGACATTAAAGACAAAAATGTATTTATTTTGTCAAAAAATAAATTTGTATGTCATCCGGTCATGGACATATTCATACCCCACCTCATAACAAGGCTTTTGCTTTGGGTGTTATTTTGAATATTATTTTTGTTGTTGTTGAAATTCTTTTCGGACTGATAGCCAACTCCTCTGCACTTTTAGCAGATGCAGGGCACAATGCCAGTGACGTACTAGGGCTCTCGTTTGCCTGGACGGCATCCTGGCTGGCTACAATTCGTCCATACGGAAAGTACACTTACGGTCTGAGGAAAACAACTATTCTGGTATCGATTGTAAATGCCGTATTACTTTTTATTGCGGCAATCTTTATTGCCCTCGATGCGATAGAGAAGCTTAAGTATCCACCAGAAGTCGGGGGAATACAGATCATAGTTGTAGCTGGCATAGGTGTATTCATCAACACCTTTACTGCATTGTTATTCATGAAAGGGCAAAAACATGATCTGAACCTGCGTGGGGCATTCCTGCACATGGCTGCCGATGCAGCCGTTTCTCTTGGGGTAGTGATATCCGGATTACTTATCCTGGTCACCGGGAAAAACTGGATTGATCCGGTAATGAGTATTATTATTATTGCTGTTATCCTCTGGGGAACCTGGAGATTATTCACTGATTCTGTAAATCTCGCCCTGGATGCTGTTCCAAAAAATATTAACGTGGAGGAAGTCCGGAATTTTATTGCATCAAAAAAGGGGGTTGAAAACCTGCATGACCTGCACATCTGGGCTATGAGCACAACCCAGGTTGCACTTACGGCGCATCTGGTTATGCCTGATGGAAACAACGACAGGTTTATTACTGATCTACAGGCAGAACTCAAAGAAAGATTTCATATTGAGCATACAACCTTCCAAATCGAAAACAAAAACCTCCGGGAACTTTGCGATACCGACTGCTAACCAGTAATTCAGAAGAATAGATGATGTAATCAATCTCAAAAATAATAGAAAACAGCTTTCCCAAAGATACGAATAGTTCATCCCTCAAAACACCATCTCAACAAAGAGTGCTCAAGGTCACTTAAATATAAATTACTCTGTCAATCGATCAACACCAACAGTTACCATTTCCCGGTCAACCTTTTTCACCAATCCCTGTAACACTTTTCCCGGACCAATTTCTGTAAATGAAGTAGCCCCATTGGCTATCATGTTTCGGATAGTTTGGGTCCATCTCACAGGAGAGGTTAATTGAGCGATCAAATTTTTCTTCATTTCAACCGGATCAATAACAGGTTGGGCATTTACATTTTGATAAACCGGACAAAGGGGTTTGCTGAAATTAGTAGCCTCAATAGCTGCAGCCAGTTCATCCCGGGCAGGTTCCATTAACGGGGAATGAAATGCACCTCCAACAGGCAGTTTCAATGCTCTTTTAGCACCTTTCTCCGAAAGCAGCCTGCAGGCTTTGTCTACTCCTGATATTGATCCGGAAATAACCAGCTGCCCCGGACAGTTGTAATTGGCAGCCACAACAACCTCATCGATGGATTGGCACAACTCCTCAACAATTTCATCATCAAGTCCAACAATAGCAGCCATGGCAGAAGGTTCCGCTTCACAAGCCTTCTGCATAGCCGTCGCACGTTTCGAAACCAACACCAGGCCGGCTTCAAAAGTGAGTGCTCCAGCAGCCACCAAAGCCGAAAACTCACCCAGTGAATGGCCGGCTGTCATGTCAGGATTGAAATATTTTATGGTACTGGCTAATACAACCGAATGTAAAAATATTGCTGGTTGTGTAACCCGGGTCTGCTTCAAATCATCAGCAGAACCTTCAAACATGATCTTTGTGATGTTAAAACCCAGAATATCATTGGCTTTTTCAAACAATGCCCTGGCTTCAAATGATCTTTCATACAAATCTTTCCCCATGCCGGGGTATTGAGCTCCCTGTCCGGGAAAAACATATGCCTTCATAATGCTTGCTTTTTAATCCAAAAGACAAAGGTAATGGTTTTCGGAAAAAGATATATCGCTTTCCTGATTCTTCGTCAATAGCAAATTCATAATCAGGATAAATTTTTCTCACTTTCTTTTTTCGGCAACCGTGGTTTCAAAGTGAATTTTCTCTTTTTCCATTTTCAGAAAATTTTCATAGGTATGGCAATCGAATAGTTCACTTTTAAGTGCTTCTATATCTGCACATGCTGATCATTTTATACTAAGAGACTGTTTTGATTTTGTTTTTTAGAAATATTTTGATCTGTTTTTTGCTCAGACAAGGCAAAATGGACGCGAATAGCCATAGCTATTTAAGGAAATTTTGCAGCAGTATGAGTGAAAAAGACTCAAAATAGAATAAATGGATAAATTTAAAACAGTCTCTAAAATTCAAACTTTCGATGCAACTTATCAATCCGTTCCTGAAATAAAATGAACGATTTCACTCACCAGCCCTGATTTCAGGGGCAGGTCTGGTTTTGAATAGGTTGCCCTGTTGTTTTGAATATCTTCATCCGACTCTTTCATCACATGATTCATATTGCTTATCAGCAGAAGTTTTGCCTCCGGTTTTGCTGCCGCAAGAAGTTTGGCATCCTCCTCGGTTACCTGGAGGTCGGTGGTTCCCTGAATGATCAGTACGGGAATGGTTAGTCTGCTGATTTCCACAGCAGGATTATATTTTATCCAGGATATCAGGTAGGGTTGGACACTTTGGCGATAGAGGGTTGCCAGAAAAGGATTTACTTTTTCGACCGTCCGGCCAGCCCTGAGGCTGTCAAGAATTTGATTGGACGCATCCATCAGCATAGGGGGTAACTGACTTTTTAATTGCTCCTGCAGCAGTTGATCAGCAGATCTACCAACCCCCGACACAGAAATAAACCGGTCTACATCAGCCAGTTGGGCAGCCACAATTCCAACCAGGGATCCTTCGCTGTGGCCAAGCAAAACTACATTGGAGAATCGCAAATCAGCTTTTAACAAAGAAATCCAGGAAACAACATCTTGAACATAGGTTTCGAATCGCAAATCATTTTCAGCAGTCATGGCAGCATGGCTTTCCCTAATTCCGCGCTTGTCAAAACGCAAGGTGGAGATACCAAGTCCGGCCAGGCCCTCAGCCAGCATTCTATATGCATTGGTATGTACCCCCAGGGGTGAGTTGCAATTCCTGTCGGTAGGCCCGGAACCAGCAATAATCAAAACAACCGGGGTGGCTTCAAGACCAACGGGCATGGTTAATGTCCCATAAATATCACCTGTTGGTGTCTGTAGCGTAATCTCTTCTGATGTGAAACTACAACTATCCTGAACCTGACCAAAAAATTCGAATGGGATAAAGATCAGCACACTGATCAGGGTAAAAAGATGCTTCATCTTATTAAAATTAATTGTTTTCTAGGATATAAAATAGAACTCGCATCATTCTAAATCTACTCGTTTGATTGAAAAACTACTGTGTTTATTTGATAAAAGACATCAGCATTTAACTAGTTCGTTACTTTATAGTGATTTGGTTTTGCTTCCCGGCAAAAAACGGTCACGGGTAACCCCGCTGTCAGTTATATCCATCCCCTCTTTCTCATTTCCCAGAAACACTTTTCTGTTGCGTGGATGTCAACAGCGGCATTATGAGCCTCATCAAAATCCTCACCAAATAACCGGAAATGTAACTCCGACAGCTTGGGATACTTGAATCCATAGGGACCGGGGATCCGGCAATAATTTGTTGATGACTTCATGGTACAAAGTTTTCTTTTTTTCAAAAAGTTGCTTTCCATGCCCATTCGTAGAAACTCTGCACCAATAATTTTTTCATCAAAGCTAATATTGTGAGCAACAAGGTATTCAGCTTCATTCACCAAATCATTGAATTTCGTCAGTATTTCCAACAGATTTTTCCCCTCATGCAAGGCTTTTTCAGTGGATATACCGTGTATTCTGGTTGTATTTAAAGGAATCACAAAATTTTCAGGTTTGATAATAAAATCACCTGCTTCAATACGACTTCCGGTCTTGTCACTTAATATCCATGCAATTTGAACCATTCGGGGCCAATTGTTCAAATCAGTTATCGGCGCCCGCCAGTTTCGTGGTAATCCCGTTGTTTCTGTGTCAAAAAATAGGTACATATATTCTGTTTTGGGTGCATCGTCAAACTCATTAAAACTAATTCTTGTCTGGTTAGGTTTCATGGTCCTTTTTCTACGATTATATTTTGCGTTATTATGGTTTCAGCTTCCATATTTTATCAGATGTATGCAAATATTCAGGAAGTGCAGCCGAACCATACCAGTTAAAAACCTCATAATCCAATAACTTATTTTTTATAGCCGGATCGGCATACAACAACTCCTTTACTTCTTCGATTGAATCTATATTGTTCAGAATAAAAATACCTCGGTAATTTTGATCATTTTTCCCTAAGGGGCCTGCTACAACAAGTCTACCTTCATCAACCAATTTTTGAATGTTTTCTAAATGCCCCTGAAAACTTTTGCGCACCAGTTCATCGTCTGTGCTTTTATTGGTTCCTGTTTTCAGAATTACTAAATAGTAACTCTTCATACCGTAATCATCTGCTCCAAATTTTATAGCTAATTTTTTGTCATAATTGGGATTTAAGCCGATGGAATTGTTCCCTGCTTTCTCTCCGTTCTGACCTAATAAGCTGGATGGTAGAAATGACTGTATAAAAACAAATAGAGGCAGGACTATAAGAAGGTTCTTCATGCGTTTTAATTTAATTCGGATAATTAGATATTGTTTTTAAAAGTAACTGTTATTCACTGATTATTTTTCAGATTTCCTGAAGAATCCGTACTTTTCTGCAAATTTCTAAAAAAATTCACTTTGTGAACGTTATTGACTTCAAAAAAAATGGAATTAATTTTAAGAGACTGTTTTAAATTTATTCATTTTACTTTAAAAACACACCGATTTAGCCTTTCGATCAGAACAATCCTTCTGCTGGTAATTTTTTATCTTTATCTGACGTGGAAGCACAAAACATCACTAAACATCTTATTAAACTCTGATTATCATATATATTACGTCGATATATTATTTTCGTTTATTCACTTTAATGGTTAATTAAGATTATGGGACATCCTTTATCAAGAAGATCGTTTTTTAGAAAGTCAGGATTTTTAGCATCAGGGGCTGCTTTTATGCCTTTGGGTTCTGATGCTCACGGCACGAAGCTGCCCAACAGTAACCCGGGTTCATTTCTAAATGTTCTGGATGCAGGAGCAAAAGGCGATGGTATAACCGATGATACCGGGGCAATCCAGGAGGCCATCCTGCTTATTGCCAAAAAAGGAGGAGGAAAAATATATTTTCCCTATACATCCAATGGTTACAAAATTGCCCGACCTGCCATGGAAACCGTTGATGGGAAACCCTGCAGAAGCCAGTTGTATTTTCCCAACGGCACGTATAATATTGCCCTGGAAGGAGAACAACCCTGTTCTCTGCTTTACACCTACCAGGTAAGAACGAATACCCGTTTTGAAATGCGAAAAATTAATACCTTTTTGTTTTCAACCTGGGAAGCCCCGGAAGAGACTGATCCAACAGCACGTCCCTGGTCGTTATTGTCAGCTGTTGAGGGCGATTCGCTCAGAGGAAGGTTTGGTGTTACACAGGTTTCTGTCAAAAACCTCGAGTTTAGAACCTTCATGAATACCGAAAAAATGTACCCAACATCCAGTGGTTTGTTTCTGAAAAATGCAGCCAGGGTAAATATCCAGGATTCTCAAATCTGCCTCGATAAAAACGTAGGTGATGTTGATTTGAATAAAGAGCTGCTTTCCAATCCAAATCATGTGGTAGGTCTGATGACTTCAGGCGATCAGAATGATAACCAGGTGTTACGCAATGTAGCAGTGCAAGGTTACCGTTATGGTTTTCTGTTTGGAGAACATACGGTAGCCGATTACCTGTATGTGCATAACTGCGAAGAAGCTATTGTTTTTCACGACAGCACACACCTAAGCCACATTCAACATATTGTTGCCCAGCACAATCAAAAAATATTAACATCAACACGGGAGGCACTGTTTGGAACAAGAAAAGATAAAATTTATTTACGGATAGAAGGAATAGATTTTGAAGCAGGCAAGGGCACAAAGCCCGAAGTATCCATCATGAAATTCGGCGTATATGATCCCGAAAATCGGTTGCACGGCTACCTGAGATGGCATTGCGGGTTTCCCCCCGGTGATGACTTTTTTCCTGTTGAAGGAGGCCGGAACATGACAATCCAACAGTTCTGAAATGGATAAGGAAAAAGGAGCCATCCCTGAATGATCAATAAAATAAACTATCTGGCTACTATTTTTTACTTTTGTAATTCGGATGAATTCATTTAAAATTAAATCATAATGAGACTTCATAAAATCAACTTTTTTGTTTTTCTGCTCATTTTGCTGAATGCTCAATACCTGGTTGCTCAACCCAGGGAAAGACTTGTTAAAATTGCTGTAGCACCGAACCAGCCGGATTGGGAATATCAAATCGGTGAGAAAGCAGTTTTTCAGGTGACCGTGATGAAAAACAGTGAGCCAATTCCTCAGGTAAAAATCAAATATGAAGTGGGGCCGGAACTGATGCCTCCAGTTCTGAAGGATTCGGCGATACTTAAAAACGGACAGATCGATATTCATGGCGGAACGATGGATGAAGCCGGATTTCTGCGTTGCAAAGTGGTAGCTGAAGTGGATGGTGTACTTTATGAAGGTTTGGCTACAGCTGCCTATGCACCGGATCAAATCAAGCCGACCACCGGATTACCAGTCGATTTTATGGAATTTTGGGAAAAGGCAAAAGCCGAAGCTGCAAAAATTCCACTCGACACGAAACTCACCTTATTGCCCGGGAGGTGCACCGAG
>Ga0172382_10008228_pt1 | contig 14589 bp, 11 predicted proteins | sample Leawel138RmetaG_FD_122245 | JGI IMG/M metagenome (GOLD analysis project Ga0172382, IMG submission 122245) | Leachate microbial communities from a municipal landfill in Southern Ontario, Canada - Leachate well 138R metaG | ecosystem: Engineered > Solid waste > Landfill > Unclassified | place...
AGCTGCAGCATCCAGAGCCGGACACAAATCCAGCAGATAACTTACCAGACGTTGTTCTGCCGACTCGACACTGAGCTGGCGGAGCTCCTTGACCAGAAAATGTAAGCGCATACTCAGCCGTGCCAGCATCTGGCGCATCAACTGGGGCCTTTGCTCCAGAATTTCCAGAAATAAGGCGAGGGGTATTTCCAGAACCGTTGTGGAACCTTCCGCAGCAGCCGTTACTGGATAACATCCCCCCAGAAAAGCAACGGCTTCGGCAAATAGATCGTTTTCCCGAATAATTTCAACAATTTTTTCCTGACCAGTGGCGGCAGCAGCAATCAGATGAATACGACCGGAGAGGACCAGATAAAAAGCATTTGCGGTCGCCTTTTCGACAAACAGAATATCGCCTGATCCCAAATGGACTGTTTTGCTGTGCTTCAGCAGGGAATCCAGCAACGCTTCTGGCCAGGCCGAAAAAAGCGACGTTTCGCGCAGGAGTGAGGATACATTGTCCGCGATAGCTTCCATCAAAATAGGCGCTCACTGGATAAAAAGGCAGGATAGCCATCGTCCGTCAGCACCGCAAGCACAGAAACATCTGGCAAGCATGATTCACCCGGATCTGGCCAAAAGCTGGCCCATGAATTGCTTTATGAAATGGCAGTCTGGACAACGAAGTCCTCGCGCACCCACTATGGGGCGCGAGGTTTTTTTGTAATGGGGTCAGGTAGTGGGAGGAAAAATGAGCGGTGAAAATCTCAACATTGGTTTTGTTGCACTAACAGATAGCGCACCCTTGATTGTAGCGCGTGAGTTGGGTTTTTTTGCGGCTGAAGGGCTCGCTGTCACCCTGCAAAAGGAGCCTTCCTGGGCCAGCTTGCGCGATCACCTGCTCTTTGGGGATCTGGTAGCTGCCCATGCCCTGGCGCCACTACCCATGGCCGCAACGCTGGGAATTGCTTCCCCGAAAATACCGGTGAGCACTGCGCTGACACTTTCCCTGAACGGGAATGCCATTACAGTCAGTCATGCTTTACACCAACGGCTCCGCGATACCGGATTTACAGGAGCGGAACCTGCCATCGCCACCGCCCAGGCATTGCGCCACATTATCGAGACAGAACCTGCCAAAAAATTGCGTTTTGCCGTTGTTTCTCCCGTATCCAACCATCATTATCAACTGCGACACTGGCTGCGTGCAGCTAGTATTGATCCGGATCAGGATATTCAAATCACCGTGGTTCCACCTCGCCATATGGTTGCCGCATTGCGCGCAGGAGAAATAGATGGTTATTGCGTAGGAGAGCCCTGGGGTAGTCTGGCGGCTGCAGAAAACGTCGGTATTCCGATTATCAGTAGTTACGAACTCTGGAACAACCTGATGGAAAAGGTATTAGCCGTACGGAATGACTGGTCACAGCGCGAACCCGACTTATATCTGGCGATGATTCGCGCCATCCTTACAGCCAGTCAATGGCTGGATAACCCTCAACACCGTTTAGAAGCAGCCCCCTGGGTTGCCGCCGCCATTGGGGTTCCTCGGGAAGTTGTGGCCATGGCATTAACGGGTAACGTCCCCGGTCTGGCTCAGCAGGAGGATTTTCATGTATTTGCCCGTTACTCGGCCAATTTTCCCTGGCATTCCCATGCGTTGTGGCTGGCTCGCCAAATGCAGACGGCAGGTCAATGGCCCCAAGGCGTGGACAGCGAGACATTGATTCCACAGGTATATCGTTGCGATATCTATCGGCAGGCGGCAAATGCGCTGCGCCTTCCCGTTCCCAATACGGATTTTGTCGACTGGGGAAATCACACCCAATCCTGGCAGGTTCAGAGTGATGATGGGCATCCTGTTACCATGGGACCCAACCTGATTTTTGATGGAAGCACTGTCACCCGCTGAGCGGTGATGCACCATCATTGGGCCCCGTCTCGGGGAATATGCACCAGCTTAGTACAACCCGTGCCCGCAGAATGCCCGGTAAAATCCTCGTGTACGGCCTAAAAACAACGATTCAGAGCAACTTCGCAATCATGGCATGGAAAATGCTGTAGCTTGCTCAGCACTGTTCACCGATGAACAGCGTTTTGGGACGAAGGCGTTCCTGGCTCATACGGGCCGGGAGCGCCTTTTTCTTTGGCTTTTATCCGCTTTAGAGGGACGCTCCATGAAAGAACTTTTAACCATGCTCCGAAGTGGAAACTGGCGCGCTTTGGTCGCCAGCTTTCTCTATTTCGACACGGGCTTTACTGTCTGGTTGCTGTATGGCCCGCTGGCCCCCTACATGATTCACTCCTTGCATCTGAGCGATGCGAAACAAGGCTTTTTAGTCGCAGTACCGATCCTCTCTGCGGCAATTTTACGCGTGGGCATGGGCAACCTTTACCAAAGCATGAATGGTCGCTGGCTGGCGCTGGGTGGTGTCGCACTATCCGCTATTCCGCCGCTTTTTCTGCTGCTTTATCCGGGTGTACCCGGCTACTCACTGCTCATCGTGCTCGGTGTGCTCCTGGGTGTTGGCGGAGCCAGTTTTGCGGTTGCCCTGCCCATGGCCGGAAGTAATTATCCTGCCAAAGTGCAGGGAACCGTCTTGGGCATAGCTGCTGCTGGAAACATTGGAGCGGTACTGGATGGTTTTCTCTTTCCGCCCCTGGCCGCGCATTTTGGCTGGGCGCACGCGACCGCTGCCGCCCTGCCCTTGCTGGCTCTGGCCGGTGTGAGCCTGTTTTTCTGGGGTAAGGATAGCGCCCCCAAAAGTGGTCGGGTAAAACCCGCATTACTGGGCTTTGTGGTAACTCTGGCAGGTTTGGCAGTTCTGGCTGTAGCAACACCCATGGGTTGGTTGGGATTGCAGGGTAAATCAGCCCTCCTGATGCTACCCGTATACGGCGTCCTGCTGACAGAGATTTTTCTCCCGCAACGCTATCGACTGGCCCTCCGAGAACGCGATACCTGGGTGATTATTCTGATATACGCCATCACCTTCGGCGGCTTTGTCGGCATGTCTGCCTATGTCAGCCTGCTCATGGTTACTCTATACCATTTGCCCAAAGTGGACGCTGGCATGCTGATGGCACTGTTTGCTTTTACCGGAGCCATGCTGCGACCTTTGGGCGGTATGATTGCTGACCGGATCTCGGGTGCTGCCGCACTACGCTGGTTTTTAGGTGGTATCGCGCTGATGGATATGGTGTTTGCAACCTGGACCCCGCCTCTGGATCTGGCCATTGGCTTTTTACTGATTCTGTATGCCTGCTTCGGTCTGGGAAATGGTGCCACGTTTCAACTGGTTCCCCTGCGCTGGCCTGAAAAAACCGGCATCATGACCGGTATTATTGGGGCTGCAGGTGGAATAGGCGGCTTTTATCTGCCCGTTATTCTGGGTATCACCAAACAGGAAACCGGCACCTATCACCTGGGCTTTGCCTTCTTCGCCGTAATGACGAGTATCGCACTGGGGCTGGTACTTGTCCTGCGCCAGCAGTGGTTAAGCTGGTCTCATCATGGAACGATGGCTGTAGCCATTGAGGAAACGCCCTCGGCTTTATCCGAAGCCAGCGCCGTTACTGACTGAGTTTTCACTAAAGTCCCACTTCACAACTTGCGGTTCTTCCAGATGCGCTTGCTGACGCATCGGGAGTTCTGCGCTCTTTATCCATGATTTCATGGCTAAATATTCTGGAGACCCAATCATGCCTTCTCTGAAAAAAACTGCTGCGCATCTCGCCGTTATGAACGCTCTACTGGTCACTTTGGCAGGAAGTTGGGCCAATGCAGACACTCTGAGCGATGCCATTACCCAGGGACAGGTTCATCTGGATTTTCGTCCTCGTTATGAATTCATGTCGCAGGCCGGGAAAAAAGATGCCAATGCCTTTACCGTACAGACGCTGCTGGGCCTCAGCAGTAAACCCATTGCCGGTTTCAGTGCTGATCTGCAATTCATCAACGTAGCGGGCATCATCAACCAGTACAACAGCTTACGCAATGGCAAAACGGCGTATTCGGTTATTCCCGATCCGGATGAAAGCAACGTCAATCAGGCCTATCTGCAATTTGCCGGCATTCCCGGATGGAAACTGCGTGCGGGCCGGCAGGAAATCAATCTGGATGATGAACGTTTTGTGGGTGCTGTGGGTTTCCGCCAGACCCCGCAGACTTTTGATTCCGTATCCATCTCCGGAAAACCGCTGAAGGATCTATCCATTTATGGCGCCTAAATATGGCGCATCAAGAATATACTGAATGAAAAAGTACCATCACAAACCATACTTAGCGAAATCAGCTGGTCGCCGTCTTCATTCATTCATGCTCAGGGCTTTGGCTATTGGTATGGCAACCAGGCACATAGCGCCATACCCGGTGCCGCAGCCTGTTTTTTGTCGGGAAACGCCCAGGTCTGCAACAGCCAGACGCTGGGACTGCGTGTCGGGGGAGTTATACCCCTCACCCATACACTGAAACTGCCCTACGATCTGAGTTATGCCCGCCAACTGCCCTATGACGGCGGCAGCGCGGCCATCAATGCCTCCTACTACCACCTGAGTGCTGGACTGGCGCTGCCATCTGTTGCGCTCCATGCCAATTACATGGTGATGGGGGCCAACAATCAGGGAACCTACGGTTTTCAGACCCCATTGGCTACCAAGCATGCCTTTAACGGTTGGGCAGAAGTGTTTCTTACCACCCCTCCAAAGGGGCTGCGTAGCCTTTACTTTACGGCTACTGGAAAAATCATGAAAACCCAACTGATGGCTACCTATTACGATTTTCAGGCTGATCATGGCGCTGCCCATTATGGGAATGAGCTGGATCTATCCGTAACCCATGGTTTCTCCAGACATTGGAGTGCCGGGGTGCAATATGCGGACTACCGGCGGAGCAGCTATGGGGTCAATACCGAAGGGGCCTGGGTGTTTGTCGATGCAAAATTCTAGTCAGGTAGCGGGAATTTTTTGCACCATTTTGATGCGGTTGCACCAGGCCTTGCACTGATTTCTGACAATCCGATCGGGGCATAAAATTTAACCTTCTGTTTTTATTACGATCCATCTCAGGCACACCTATTGCTTAATATATTGTGAAGCGATTCGCGAGGATCGCCGGTATGCAAAACGGCAAAGGCGTCGTCAGCAATTCAGCTGACTGACGCCTTTTTTCTATTTGGGAGCCCAGCAATGCACATTACAGTTCCACGAAAACCCCGTCTGGTCGTTGTCGGCAATGGCATGGCAGGCATCCGTGCGGTCGAAGAACTTTTGAAAATGGCACCGGATCTTTATGAGATCAGCGTATTCGGTGCCGAACCCCATCCCAACTACAACCGGATTCTCCTGACTCCAGTGCTGGCCGGAGAAATGACTCTGGAAGAAACGATCCTCAATCCTCTGGAGTGGTATGCCGAGCATGGAATCCAGTTATTTACCGGTAATCCAGTGACACGCATTGATCGGGTCAAACGCCAGGTTATTACCGCCGATGGCAAAGCGACCCCCTATGATCGTTTACTGCTGGCAACCGGCGCAGCCGCTGCCATGGCGCCCGTACCGGGAAATCATTTGCCGGGCGTTCTGAGTTATCGGGATATGGCGGATGTGGAAGCACTGACCAAAAGCAGCGCGCTCGGCGGTCAGGCCGTGGTCATCGGTGGCGGTCTGTTGGGACTGGAAGTTGCCCATGGTCTGCGGGCCAGAGGAATGGAGGTTACGGTCATTCATCGTCGCGCCTGGCCTTTGGACAAGCAACTGGATCAACGCGGTGGTGTGCTTTTGCAAAAAGCCATGGAAGCCCGGGGTGTCCGGTTTTTGCTGGGTAAGGAAACCGCAGAAATTCTCGGTACGACGCATGTCACCGGACTGCGTTTCAGCGATGGCACGGAAATTCCGGCGGATGTGCTGGTCATGACCATTGGCATCAAACCACGCATCGAACTGGCCCAGGCTGCAGGCTTACAGTGTGAAACCGGCATTCTGGTCAATGACACCCTGCAAACCTACGACCCACGCATTTATGCCGTGGGAGAGTGCGTCCAGCATCGCGGTCAGACCTATGGTCTGGTAGCTCCCCTGTTTGAGCAGGCCAAGGTAGCCGCCAATCATCTGGCGGAATATGGACGGATGCGCTATCAGGGTTCCGTCACCAGCACCAAGCTCAAGGTTACCGGCATCGAACTGTTTTCTGCAGGGAATTTCACGGGCGGAGAAGATTGCGAAGAAGTCACACTGCTGGACGGCAGCCAAGGGGTTTACAAAAAAGTCATCCTCCAGGAAAACAGGGTGGTGGGTGGCCTGCTCTACGGCGATACCAGCATCGGTCCGTGGCTGTTTCAACTCATGCGTGACGGCACCGACGTATCGGCCTTTCGGGATAATATTTTTTTTGGTGAAACCCATCTGGGGGATGCCGGTCATTCCGGAGAAAATCAGGCGGCGCGCCTGCCGGACAACGCCGAAATCTGTGGCTGCAATGGCGTGGCCAAAGGCAGCATTGTCAAAGCCATCCGCGAACAGGGATTGTTTACTCTGGACGATGTACGCAAATGTACCAAGGCCAGCGCTTCCTGCGGTTCCTGTACCGGTTTGGTGGAGCAGTTATTGTCCAGCACCCTCGGCGGATTTTATGACAGCACCCCGAAGAAAAAGGCCCTGTGTGGCTGTACTGAGCTCAGTCATCAGGAAGTTCGTGATGCCATCGTCAAGGAAAAGCTCCTCTCGGTTCGCCAGGTCTTTGCTTATCTGGAATGGCGCCACCCCGCCGGCTGCGCCACCTGCCGTCCGGCCGTCAATTACTATGTGCGGACCGCCTGGCCCATGGAAGGTCTGGACGATCCGCAATCCCGCTTCATCAATGAACGGGCCCATGCCAATATTCAGAAAGACGGCACCTATTCGGTCATTCCCCGCATTTATGGAGGGGTCACCAGTCCTGCGGAACTGAAACGTATTGCGGAAGTCGCCGAGCGCCATCACGTCCCCATGGTGAAATTTACCGGCGGACAGCGTCTCGATCTGCTTGGGGTAAAAAAAGAGGATCTGCCCAAAATCTGGGCGGAGCTGGATATGCCTTCGGGTCATGCTTACGGAAAAGCTTTACGTACCGTCAAATCCTGTGTGGGTAGCGAATTTTGCCGTTTTGGTGTGCAGGATAGTACCCGCCTTGCCATTGAACTGGAAAAAAATCTTGAACGCATGTGGGCACCCCATAAGGTCAAGCTCGCCGCATCTGGCTGTCCACGTAACTGCGCCGAAAGCACCATCAAGGATGTGGGGATTATTGGCGTGGATTCGGGCTGGGAAATCTATGTGGGTGGAAATGGCGGCATGAAAGTGCGCGCTGCTGATCTACTTTGCAAGGTAAAAACCCACGAGGAAGTTCTGGAAATGGCCAAGGCATTTTTGCAGATGTATCGCGAAGATGCCCAATATCTGGAGCGCACCGCGCCCTGGGTAGAACGGATCGGACTGGAAAAGATCAAGGCCACGATAGTCGACGACGCCAACACCCGAAAAACCCTGGCAGAACGCATGGATTTTGCCCTGGCTCAGGAAAAGGATCCCTGGAAGGAAGCTGTATCCGGCCGGCTGGATATTCACGCAGCCCCCATACGCCGTATTCCGGCCTGAGGAGAACAACATGGAATGGATGGCATTAGGTACTCTTGAAGAAATTCCCGCTCGGGGTGGTCGTTATGTAGAGACACCATTGGGAGAAATTGCGGTTCTGCGCAATGAAAATGATGAAATTTTCGCAGTCAGCAACCAATGCCCCCATCGCGGCGGGCCTCTCTCCGAGGGGTTTGTTTCCGGCAAACTCGTTTTTTGCCCCCTACACAACTGGCAAATTGATCTGGAAAAAGGCGAAGCTATGGCACCGGACTCCGGCTGCGTCAAAAGATTTCCCATCCGTATGGATGACGAGCAGATATGGCTGGGCTTGCAGGAAATCACGCCATGAGCCTGCTTCGCACCCAACAATCCGTTCCCTTGCAGCGTCTGGAAAGCAAATCAGTTTGCCCTTACTGCGGAACCGGCTGCGGCGTCATCATCGAACATGATGGTCAGCAGATTACCGGCGTACGCGGCGATCCCGATCATCCGGCCAATTTTGGTCAGCTCTGCAGCAAGGGCAGCACCCTGCATCTCAGTTGTCATGGCAGTGATCGGGCCAGTGAACCGCTTCGGCGTGACCGCAGCAGTGGCGACTGGACAGCGCTCAACTGGACTGCGGCACTCACCCAAATGGCGGAGAGCTGGGCGGAAATCATCCACCGGCAGGGACCCCAGGCCGTTGCCCTCTATGTTTCCGGGCAACTCCCCACAGAAGACTATTATGTGGCCAACAAACTGGCCAAAGGCTTTATTGGCACCAATCATATTGATACCAATTCGCGGCTCTGCATGGCTTCTGCTGTCACCGGTTACAAACTCAGCCTGGGGATGGATTCCGTCCCCTGTGCTTATGAAGATCTGGAAGAAACCGATTGTCTGTTTATTGTCGGTGCCAATGTGGCCTATGCCCACCCCATTCTGTTTCGGCGCATTGAAGCCGCCAAACTGCGCCGCCCGGAACTCAAAATTATCGTTGCTGATCCACGTCGCACCCCCACAGCATCCATCGCTGACATTTTTTTACCCCTGCAACCCGGTACGGATGTCGCGCTGTTCCACGGCATGCTCCATATCCTGATCTGGGAAGATCTCATTGATCGGGAATATATCGCAACTCATACCGAAGGCTGGGATGAACTCAAGGCGCGGGTTCAGAATTATACCCCGCAGCGGGTCGCCGAAATCTGCCATATTCCCGAAGCGGAGCTCCGCGCTGCTGCCCAGACCTTTGGAACAGCGCCCAGCGTTCTTTCCCTTTGGTGTCAGGGGCTCAACCAGTCCAGTCACGGCACCGACAAAAATAGCAGCCTCATCAATTTGCATCTGGCGACTGGGCAAATTGGTCGTCCCGGAGCCGGGCCTTTCAGTCTCACCGGACAACCCAACGCCATGGGTGGCCGGGAAACGGGTGGCATGCCCGCGCTGCTTCCCGGTCATCGGGAAGTGGCCAATCCCGAGCACCGTTCTGAAATAGCTGCCCTTTGGGAGATTTCCAACATTCATCCCCAACCCGGATATACGGCGGTCCCCCTGTTTCAGGCAGTGGAGCGGGGCGAAATTGAAAGTATCTGGATCAGCTGTACCAATCCGGTATTATCCATGCCCGATCAACAGCAGGTTCAAAGAGCGCTTAACCGGGCCCGGCTGGTCGTTTTGCAGGACAGTTACCTCGGCACCGAAACCGCCGACTACAGTGACCTGCTCCTGCCCGCAGCCAGCTGGGGAGAACGGGAAGCATTGGTCACCAATTCCGAACGGTGCATCAGTCATCTGCACAAAGCCGTACCCGCACCCGGAGAAGCGCGTCCTGACTGGATGATTTATCGGGATTTTGCTTTTGCCCTGGGAGCAGCGTTGGATCAACTCCAGCATCCCCTCCCCGATCATCACGATAGCAGTTGGCATGACCGGGCAAAGCGTCTGTTCGATTTTCCGGACTCTGCCAGTATTTTCCGCGAATATCAGCGCTGCACCCGGGGGCGGGATCTGGACATCAGCGGTCTGGACTTTGCACTTCTGGACAGTCAGGGACCACAGCAATGGCCCTTCCCGACTGGAGCCAGGAGCGGGCAAAAACGCCTTTACAGTGATGGTGTTTTCCCTACTCCCAGTGGTCGTGCCCGGTTTCATGCGCCAGAATTTCAGGGGGTCGCCGAAGAAATTGATGCCCGTTATCCCCTCCGGCTGACTACCGGCCGCTTGCGCGATCAATGGCACTCCATGAGTCGTACCGGCAAAATCCCCGCACTGTTTGCCAGCGACGAGGAGGCTTTTCTGGAAATACATCCGGAAGATGCGCAACGCCTGAAACTCAAAAACGAGGATCTGGCCCGGGTCATCAGTCGACGTGGCGAAAATGTATTTCGCGTGCGCATTCAAAAAGACCTGCAGCCAGGGCTGGTTTTTGCCCCCATGCATTTTGGCCGGCGCTTTGCACCTGCTGCCCTCTGCAACCAGCTCACTTTGCCCGCCATTGATCCCGTTTCCGGGGAGCCCGAGTTCAAACACACTGCGGTTCGCATAGAACCGGCCATTTTCCCCTGGCAGGGCACGCTCCTGCGCCTGCACAGCGACGAAGCGCATTTTCAGGCCGCACAGCGTATTGCCAGACACTTTCCTTATGCCAGCCTGAGCCGAATACGTCAGGATCAACGCGAAGGTTTCATTTTACGTCTAGCCGGAGAAAAAGCTCCGGCCATACGGGATATTCATGCCTGGGATCAGGCGCTCGGCATGGATGGTCTGGAAGTGCTGGATTATGACGATGCCCGCCGCCATGTGCGCAAACGCCTCTGTATGCAGGGCAGGCAACTGCTGGCTGTGCGCCTGTTTGGTGAAGACGGAACCCGCGACTGGCTCCGCGAACTGATGCTGAGTGGCACCGATGTCGATGCTTACCGTCATGCCCTTTTTGCGCCCAAAGTGCCTGCTGATATGGCCGCGTGGACACGCTCACGGGGCATTTGTGCCTGCACGGGCGTGAATGAAGAACAACTGCGGAAAAGCATTGCGGCGGGCAACATCTCCTTGAGCCAAATCGCCCGGGATTGCGGTGCCGGCGGTGAATGTGGTTCCTGCAAACCGGAAATCATGACGATGATTCGCATCGTCCATCAGGAGGCATCATGACGGCGAAATTGAATATGACCAGCCTCATCGGCCGCGTCGCCCGAGGCCGTGAACATGCAGAAGATCTGGACTATGCAGAAGCCAAAAAACTGTTTACGGACTGGCTGCACGGCGATTTACCGGAACTGGCCATGGGTGCCCTATGGACGGCCTACCGCATCAAGGGCGAAAGCGTCGAGGAATTACGTGCTTTTGCCCATGCTCTGGAAGAAAATATCGAATCCATCGCTTTCCAGCACAGCTGCCGGCCGGTCATTTTCCCCAGTTACAACGGCACCCGGCGTGGGGCCAATCTCTTGCCGCTGCTGGCTATGACCCTGACGCGTTGTGGCGTGCCGGTGCTGATACACGGATTCTCTGCGCAGCGCGACGCCCATGATCTCCTCTGGGCCGATCATGATCCATCCGGGCGGGTATACAGTGCCGACATTCTCCGTGAATTTGGACTGGCCAGTGCGGAAACCAGCCAGCAGGCCAACACCCTTCTGCATCTTCAGGGCCTCAGTTACCTGCCGGTGGATGCCCTTCATCCCGGTCTGGGCAAAATGCTGGCCTTGCGACAACAGCTCGGGGTGCGCTCCAGCGTACATACTGTCGTCAAGCTTTTTAATCCCTTCCAGAACCCCGCCGTACATTGTGCCGGCGTCACCCATCCGCCCTATTTGCTGCGCCTGCAGGAATATTTCCAGCGGGAACAAAGTACGGCACTCATTTTGCGGGGAAGCGAAGGAGAATGTTTTGCCAACCCCAAACGCCGTCCGGATCTGCAAGTTTGTCGGCAGGGTGAATCGGCTCTCTGGATGGAAAAAGACACGCAGCCCTTGCAACACACTCCTGCACTACCCGAAAACCCGGGTATCTCGGCTACCTGTCGCCATATGGAAGCCGTCCTGAATGGACACTTGCCGCTGCCTTCGCCTCTGGTCGATCAGGCATCGTGCCTGCTTTGCCTGAGTGGGCGCTGCGCGGACTTGGACAGTGCGCGTCACCATCTTGCCCATCACTTTTCCCGTTACGCAGCCTGAACTGGAGCCTTCCCATGCAAACCTGCACAACCCCATTTCCTGTTTCCATTGTCGGTGCCGGCCCCGGCGACCCGGAACTCCTCACCCTCAAAGCCGCACGGCGCATTGCGGCTGCTGATATCATTTTTTATGATGCCCTCGCCAATCCCGGTTTACTCGACATGGCACCAGCTGGGTGTAAAAAAGTGGAAGTGGGCAAACGCGGCGGGCAGAACTCCACCCCACAGATACGCATTCACGAACACCTGATCCGTTCGGCCCAACAAGGTTTGAAGGTGGTCCGTCTGAAAGGAGGAGATCCATTTCTCTTTGGGCGCGGAGGCGAAGAATGTCTGGCTCTGCGTGCCGCTCATATCGATTACGAAATCATCCCCGGCATCAGCAGCGGAATGGCAGCAGCGGCTTATGCCGGCGTACCGCTCACCCATCGTCATCGCAGTCAGTCGGTCATTTTCCTGACGGGGCACGAAGCCAGAGGAAGCCATCCTCCAGACTGGTCACGCTATGCCAAGGCGGCAGACACTCTGGTCATTTACATGGGCATCGAACGCATATCCGATATCTGTCAGGGTCTCATTATGGGCGGCATGCCTGCTGAAACCCCCTGTCTTGCCGTACAATGGGCGACCATCACGCAAAAACAGGTACAGGCGCCCTTGCAGCAATTCAGTACAGCCATCCAGGCAGCAGAGCTAGGCAGTCCGGCGATTCTCATTATTGGTTCCGTCGTGGAATTGGCCGATATTTGTGCGTGGTTTCCCGGTGAAGCCGTTTTACCTGCACAACGCTTGCAACATCCATAAGGAAAAGCGCATGACCGAAGTGCAATTTCTGCTGGCACATGGTTCCCGCAACCCCCAGTGGCGAAAACCTTTTGAGCAGATCGCCGAAAAATTACAGTCAGCCCATCCGGAGCGACAGATTGTTCTGTGTTATCTGGAGATGTGGGAGCCATCTCTGGAGCAGGCCCTGCACTCAGCCTATGCATCGGGTTTACGCCACTTTCGCATATCCCCCTTGTTCTGGAGCAGCGGTCGTCATTTACAGGAGGATCTGCCTGCACTTCTTGAGCAGGTGCAGGTAACATTACCCGATTGCTTCATCCAGGTAGAAGGACCCATCGGCGAATCGGAAATCATCATCCAGGCCGCTCTGCAAGCGCTACAATGAGCCCATGCATCGCATCGTCCTGATCGACAATAATGTGGAGCGTGCAGAAATCCTCCGCGAAGCCCTCGCCAGCGAAGGGCAGATCGTCGTGGATATTTTTGGCTGGTCAGCACTTTCCTGGCAACGTCTGGAAAATCTGCAACCCGATGTCATCATCGCTGAAGCGGGCAGTCCTGAACGGGACGTGCTCGAACACATCGTCTTCCTCAGCGAAACCCTGGAACTGCCGGTCGTGGTGCTGGGCGCCCCTGAAGATGAAGACACGATGCGGCGGGCTATTCGTGCCGGAGTGGCCGCCTATGTTGCCCACGGCATTTCTGCCCAGGATATTGCCCCCATTCTCAAAGTGGCGGCGCTCCGCTATGCCGAATATCGGCAATTGCGCAAAGAACTCAAAGACACCCAAAATGCCCTCTCCGAGCGCAAGCAAATTGAAAAAGCCAAGGGCATCCTCATGCGCGACCTGCAGATTGACGAAGCCGAAGCCTACCGGCGCATGCGGCGACTCGCCATGGACAAAGGAAAAAAACTGGGAGAAATTGCCGAAATGATCATTACGGTGGGCGAAGCAGGCAGTACCTGATCTCTTGACCAGTCTCCGCCGGATCATACTTCACGCTAATCCGGCATTAATCAGGGCAGATTATCCATCTTGCCTGCCATAAAGATGCTCAGGAGACTATAAAGGCGCCACCGGAAACGTTTCAAAGAGAATATCTACGGCAGTATGCTGGGCACCGTGGGCAACAGCGTCGAAAATATCCTGATCCGTCCAGCCTTCTTGGCGCAGTTGGTCAACCTCAGCATCTTTGACAGCATGAGGATTTCTCACCGCACGGACCACATAATCCAGCAACAGATTTTCGCGCTCGGCCAATGGATCATTACGGGGATTTTCGAGGGCTTTCTGGATAGTGTCCGACTTCGAGCTAACTGTTGACTCACCAAACACTAATTTTCGCCAATCTAGTGTAGTGTTGCATTCTTGGTGAACATTAAGGTTAATGATGATAAAATGGCTCCATGTTGAGGGTATGAATGGAGTCGAGCCCTGCGAGTTGCGCCCACAGTCACTTTAACCAGCGAAGAGCTGTCCGAGTTGTCCCGTATAGCCGCCTCCCGATTAAGCAGTGTCCGCTTGTCATTACGGGCACGGATGATATTGCTGGCGGCAGAGGGCTTGCAGAACAAAGAAATTGCGGAGCGCCTGGGGGTGGATCGCCTGCAAGTCGCACGTTGGCGCAAGCGTTATCTGGAACACCGCTTGTCGGGCATTGAACGCGATTTACCGCGCGGCGCCCCTCCGGTGAAAGTGGATGTGGCCCGTCTGGTAGAATTGACCACGCAGAGCAAGCCGGAAGCGATGACGCATTGGAGTACGCGCAGGATGGCGGCAGAACTGGGTGTCAGTGCCGCCAGTGTGTCGCGGCATTGGCGCAAGCATGGCCTCAAGCCTCATCTGCTGCGTGGTTTCAAGGTGTCACGAGACCCGCATTTTGTGGAGAAGCTGGAAGATATTGTGGGGTTGTATATGTCTCCCCCGGAACATGCCTTGGTGCTCTGCGTGGATGAAAAAAGTCAGGTACAGGCCCTGGACCGGACCCAACCGGGACTCCCCCTCAAAAAGGGCCGCGCAGAAACGATGACCCACGACTACAAACGTAATGGC
>Ga0172382_10008232_pt1 | contig 14581 bp, 13 predicted proteins | sample Leawel138RmetaG_FD_122245 | JGI IMG/M metagenome (GOLD analysis project Ga0172382, IMG submission 122245) | Leachate microbial communities from a municipal landfill in Southern Ontario, Canada - Leachate well 138R metaG | ecosystem: Engineered > Solid waste > Landfill > Unclassified | place...
AGGGAGAGGAAGGGGTGCATGGCGGTCCGAACGGGGATCTCTATGTTTTCATTCAGGTGGAACCGCACGAATATTTCGACCGCCGCGGTTATGATCTGTATTGCCGTGTTCCCATTACGTATATTCAGGCTATCCTGGGAACGAAGATCGATATCCCGACCCTGACCGGCTCGGAGAAACTCAAAATCCCCAAGGGCACCCAGCCAGGTACGGTCTTCCGCCTGAAAGGGAAGGGGATTTCCCATTTGCGGGGCATGGGCCGGGGAGACCAGATCATCGAAACCGTGGTCACCATTCCCACCGATTTGAACCGCAAGCAGGAGGGCTTGTTGAAGGAATTGGCCAAACTTGAATAAAATGGACTGAAAGGAGAATCATGATGAACGCCAAACGGACCCTTGCGATGGCATGCGTGTTGTCTTTGATCTTGCTGGGGGGATGTGTCCCCCTGATGCTCGGGGGCGCAGCCGCCGGTGCCGGCGCGGGCACATATGTGTATGTAAACGGTGAACTGCGGGTGGAGTACAATGTGCCCTTCGAAAAGGTCCGAACAGCCTGCGAAATGGTCATCGCCGACCTGGGCGGTCAGGAAGTGACCCCTGACTGGAAGATCGGAATGGGAACGATCCAGGCCAGAATCCAAAACGAAAAGGTCACCCTGCGCATCGAGTACAAGTCGAAGGACTTCACGATACTGGGCGTCCGTGTCGGCTATATGGGCAACAAGGAGTCCGCCCTGCTCATCAAGGACAAGATCAGCGACTACCTGGTCAATAACCCGTAGATCAAACCGTCTCGGCGCATTCCAGATTGTCTCCGAATTTTTTCACGGGACTCCGCGGGCGGGGCGAGAAGCACGCCGGAATGAGGCTTCCCGTCGGCCTGGAGCCGGCCGAACAGGTGCCCTGACGGATATTGCGCCGTTCCCGGCCTTTATGGTTCCTCCACCCTTTTCCATCGTCCCCTTAAGGCGGAAATGGGAAAAAAATGTTGAAGAAATAAAGGGCCATGGGAATCGAAAACAGGGAGGCGAGGAAGCTTCCGACGATGAATTGGCCGGCCAGGTTCCGGTTTGCTCCCGAGCGCTCTGCAAAAATGGGAATCGCCGTTACGGGCGGCACCGCCGCCTCCAGCATGAGGATCAGGGCCACGGGAAAGGATGGTTTGACCAGGATCAGGATGCCGAGCATCGCCAGGGGAAACACAAAGTTCTTGGCCAGACAGAATTTGACGACTTCTCCCCAATAGATATTTCTCTTTCCCCCTCTTTCCATCATCAGGTCATGGTAAAGACTGCCACCGAGAATCAGCATGAACAGGGGCGAGGCCATCGCCCCGACCATGATGAGAATCGTCATGACGAATTGCGGCACATAGGACTGAAACCCTATCAGGGCGATCGCCATGCCGACAATCGTTGAAACCAGAACGGGATTGAAGACCCGGGCCATGCTAAAAACCCTGGATGCTTGCTTCCCTGGGAAAAACAACGGATAGGTACTGAACATGAGGGTCGGATGCAGAAAAATCAGGAGAAACAGGGGCACGAAATAGGGATTTTCCGTGCCGAATAAGCCGGTTATGATAATCAGGGGGAAAAAAAGTCCGTTTTGGAAAAAAAGCCCCATGGCGAATTCACCACGGAAGTCCCGTCGGGCAGCCAGGGAACAGAGCAGGGCAAGGGCAAGGGATATCACGAGAAAAGCAAGCCACCACAGGGGCATGTGCCACCAGTCCGGGTTCGTTCGGGACGAAAAATCGATAATCAGGCTGGCCAGCACCAGACATGGTACGGCAACATCAATGGAAAGGGCGGAAAGAAACCCGAGGGTGTCGCCTGATGCACGATGTTGCCCGATAATCCAGAAACCCAGAATCCCGATACCCAGCAGGGTGGCAACAGCCTGAAAAGTGATAAGAAAAATGTCCATGCCTATCTGCTCAATATCTCACGTATTGTTACATCGGATCCTTGGTCCCCAGCCCCCGACCGGACGTTGTTCCGATACGGGATCAGAATGATCCGGGTTGCCCCGTGCAAGGGGACGGAGTGTGATCAAGGCCGGACCGTATCCGCCCCGGAAAACCCTGCGGCAAAATGACCCGGACGTTCATGGTGACGCGCCCCGCCCCATCCCACGGGCCTTCAGCAGGGCGAGAATGGCCGATACATTGTGCTGGACATTATCTATCTGGATTTTCCGGTCGTCCAGGCTCCTCCCAAACCCTCCGAGGGCTTTCGGGGGAACGGGGAAGTACATCGCCGTTTCCTCCCTGATCTGGGTTCCGAGCTGGAAGCGCACGCCCAGCTCGGCGGCCCGCAGGGCCTTTTGGGCGTAAGGGACGTCTCCGGCGGCCGTGAAAAGCCGCCACGCCGCCATAAGCCCCTCGCTGCGGGTGGCAACCTGGTTTGAGTTCGAGGTGTATCCGTACATGCCGACCTGGTCGGGATATTCCGCCCGGGTATTCTGGTGGGCGACGATGGCATCGACAATTTTCCTGGCATGGTCCAAAAACAGCGGTTTTTTCCGGTAACGGTAAAGCTCGTTCAATCCGTACAAAAGCCAATGGTCGTGGTCCAGTTTATCGATTGTTTTCCCCCGATCCCGAACGGCAATCAGCCAGTTTGCCGCGGCATCGGCGGCGTCAAGCCATTTCTTGTCCCGGTCAAGCCCATAAACGCGGGTCAGAGCGAGAATGGCCTCCCCGGGATAATAAGCGGATACGAATTTTCGGGATTCTCCTCCCCCGGAGTAGGGCTGTATATGAGGGTAAAACTCGCCGGATTTACGTTGAATGGCCACCATCCTATGGCAAAGCCTGTTCATCGTCTTCGAATGCCCGTAATCGGAGGTCGCTTCGGCATACTTGGCCAGGGCCACGGCAGCCAGGGCGTTGGCGCCCAACTTGGTTGTTCCCCCTTCGACCACGCAAAAGGCCGAGGTTTCCGGCGGTGGGCATGGCTTCGTGGCGTTCCAGAGGTAAGCAATCGCTCTTTTGGCCGCCTCAAGAATCTCGTCCCTGCGGCTATGCTGATAAAGCTCCATCATGGCGTAAACGGTTCCGGCATGACGCACCACATTGTAACCGCTTTCCTCGGCATCTGTCACAGGATTATAGAGGTAAACGAATCTTCCCTCCGGTCCCACAATCCCCGCCAGATATTGAGCCGCCAGATCGAGGCTGGAACGAAGGTCTTCGTCCCCTGCTTCCCCGTAAAGCCTGTGGCCTCGGAATGTCGGGAGAAAGGCCGTGCCGTCATAAAAGCGCGCCTCGACGTCAAAACGCAGGATCCGGGTTTTCAGGTTCGCCAGAAGCTCCGTAAATTTTCGACCGTCCCTGCCCGTTCGGTCCAGGTAGGCCGCCATTCCACCGACATCGAACCGGCCCCCCGTGCCGATGAGATCGTTCGCCGAAATTTCCTCGGGAAGAAAGGCAAAGGGCACCCTCCCGTCAGGTGACGCAACAGCAATCCCCTGCAGGCCGACTTTAACGCTGTAGCGGATAAATTCGTTGAAAATACCGAGATCGGCAAGATTATTCGCAATGTGGATTTTAATCAGGGACATCCCCGCATGGGCGGCTTTGTCGCCGTAAAGGTTGACCATGCAGTTCGAAAACGCGGCATTGAGGGCCGGCCCCTCGGCAAAATTGACCCGGGCGGGGGTTCTCCCGTCACTGAGAGATACAAAAAAAAGGGTCCTCCCGGGACGGTCGAATCCCGGGTCGCCCCGGATGATGGCCCCCGGCGCTCGATGGCCCCGCCCTCCCCCCAGGCCCCTTACGCAGTCCAGTACGAGAGCCCCCATCTGCTTCCACTGCCTGTCCGTTATCGGTTCCGTAAGGGGGGAAACGACCGCACCAGGACCCGGACCGGGATAAGGCCAAATCAGGAGCAGGCAAAACAGAACCAAAGGGATCTTATATCGGTTTTTCATGCCTCCCATTCCAAATGGTTTGATAAGCAGGATTATGGCCGATGAAATTTCGATTGCCAATCCTCACCACACCATGTATTGATTTTCAATCCTTGCCGGGGGGGTGTTCCCGAACCCGCAAAGGGTTCAAACGAGGGGTCTTGACACGCTCCCCCGGCGTACACCGTGAACCGCGCCGTTTCCTCCGGCATGAATTTCCGGAAATGATCAAAATGATAACCCACCGGGCCACAACATGAAAAAAATTCTTTTGGGCGTCATCCTGGGCGCCCTCCTGTCTTACCTTTCCATGCGGGGCATTCAATTCGACAGCGTGGCCGCGACGATCCGCCGTATCCAGCCGCTCCATGTATTCTCGTCTCTTCTTCTCATGTTTCTTATGCAGGTCATCCGCGCGGTCCGCTGGGGGCTGATCCTAAGACCCGTTGTTCGTGTGGACCCCTTCACCCTTTTTTCGGTCACCAACGTAGGATTTCTCGCCATCGTGGCTTTTCCCGCCCGTCTGGGGGAACTGGTCCGCCCCCTGCTGATCTCCCGCAAGAAGGCGGTGCCGATGACGTCGGCTCTGGGAACGGTCTTTGTGGAACGGATCATGGACCTCGTTACGGTGCTGCTGATCGTGGCGTTCCTGCTCCCCCTGATCCCGCTTCCACCCTGGCTCATCCGTTCCCTGGCGATCATGTCCCTGACCTCCCTGGGGGCAACCGTGTTCCTCGTCAGCATGACTCTCAGGAGAAAGAACCTGGAAGGCCTGTGGGGCTTCCTTCCCGCTTCCCTGCGGGGAACCTTTACCGGGAAACTTGGCCGTCTGGCTGCTCAATTCATGGACGGTTTTGCCGTAATCAGGAATGCAGGACAAATGGTCCGGCTGATGATCCTGTCCCTGGGCGTCTGGTTTGCCAATGCCGGTGCGATCTACGCCCTCTTTCTCGCGTTCGGATATTCCCTCTCCCTGCTGACCGCCTTTATCCTCATGTTCGTACTCATTGTGGGAATCGCCATCCCGACGGCTCCCGGATTTGTCGGCAACTGGCATTACGCCTGCGTCCTCGCCCTGACCTCTTTCGGCCTCGACAAGACGGACGCTCTGGCCTTCGCCGTCTTTTATCATGCCCTGTCGATCGGCCTCGTCCTGATTCTCGGTCTTCTGTTTCTGCCCTTCAACCGTTTTACCTTAAGGGAACTGAGAAACGGCAGGGCATGAAACGATCCCGTCGGCTCAAATGCTTCCACAGGGCCGGTCTCACACCTTCCAGGGAAACGATCCCCCGCCGGGCAACGGAATGGACAACTTTCAGGATTCCCCCTTTGTCTCCAGACCGTAGGCCTTGATTTTCCGGTGGAGGTTGCTCCGCTCCAGTCCAATGGCCTCGGCCGTTCTTGAAATATTACCATCGAATTCCTGGAGTTTCCGGACAATGAAGTGCTTTTCAAAATCCACCTTCGCAGCCCGGAAGGAATCCGCCAGGGGCATCCGGTCTTCCGGCATATCGCCATGGATTTCCTTCTCCAGGGAGGGAACATCCCCGGCGGCAATGGTCAAACCCGGTGTCATGATGACCAGCCGTTCCGTGAAATTTTTCAGTTCCCGGACGTTACCCGGCCAGTCATGATCCTGAAACAGGGACAGCGCCTCATCGTCGATGCTCTTTTCGGGCTCCCCCTCCCGCTGGGCGAAATCCCGCAGGAAACGTTTCACCAGGACGGGAATATCCCCCTTCCTTTCCCGCAAAGGCGGCAACACCAGAGGAATCACGTTCAAACGGTAGTACAGGTCCTGGCGAAACCGGCCCGCCTCCATCTCCTTCTCCAGGTCCTTGTTCGTCGCCGCCAGCACTCGGACGTCCATGGAAATGGGTTTCGTACCCCCGACACGCTCGAATTTTTTTTCCTGGAGAATCCGGAGGATCTTGGCCTGGGCCTTGAGACTCATATCGGCCACCTCATCCAGAAAAATCGTTCCCTCGTGAGCCAGGTCGAACTTACCCCGCTTGGACGCCGTCGCCCCCGTGAAGGCCCCCTTTTCATGGCCGAACAGTTCGCTCTCGATCAATTCCTCCGGGATGGCGGCGCAATTCACCTCGATAAAGGGCCGGTTGGCCCGCCTGCTTTTGCGGTGGATGGACCGCGCCACCAGCTCCTTTCCCGTCCCGTTTTCCCCCATGATCAGGATCCAGGCGTTCGTCGGCGCGACGATATCAATCATCTCCTGCAGGGACACGATCGATTCACTGCCGCCGGTCAGTTCATAATCCTGAACAAGCTTCTGCTTCAGAATAAGGTTTTCTTCTTCCAGGCGCACCATGTCGAGGGCATGGTCCACCACCAAGATCACTTTCTCAAGGGAAAGGGGCTTTTCGATGAAGTCAAAGGCCCCCAGTTTCGTCGCCTTGACCGCCGTCTCGATGGTTCCGTGCCCGGACATCATGACAACCCGGATCTGAGGGTGATCGGCCCGGATCTGCTTCAGCGTTTCGATACCGTCCATACCGGGAAGCCAGATATCGAGAAGGACCAGGTTGGGGAGTTCCTCATCGACTATCTTGATCGCTTCCTCGCCGCTGTTTGCGGTCAGAACCTCGTAACCTTCATCCAGCAAAATCCCCCGCAGGGAACTGCAGATGCTCTCTTCGTCATCAACAACCAGAACGGTCCGTTTCATATCACTCTGTTCCACCTTTAACGGATCAATCGATAAAAGTCATCATTTCATAGATCCTGAACCTCTGCAACCTGCTTGCCGTTTTCCTGTTCAGGCATGCTCTCCGGTACAGGCAGTTCGATGACAACAACCGTCCCCACCGACTCGCCGGCCTGAACGATGACCGACCCATGATGATCGGCAATGACCGAATTGACAATGGCCAAGCCAAGACCTGTACCAGATCTCTTGGTAGAATAATAGGGTTCAAATATTTTCATCGTGTGGCCGGAGGGAACACCGCAACCGTTGTCGGCAACGGACACACGGACCTTCCCCGTTCCCGGATCATGGCGGGTCGCCACGTTGACCTGTCCCTGAGGCCTGTTCATGGCGGCTACAGCGTTATCGAGCAGGTTCACCATGACACGACGGATCTGCTCCACATCCAGATGCAGAGGCGGTATGTCCTCTCCCGGGGTGAACGTAAAGACGATATCCTTGTGTGCGTCCTGGAAAAGGAGGATGGGATCATGGATCGCCTGATTCAGGTCATTTAACGCCAACGTCGTTACGGGCATCCGCGCGTACCTCGAAAATTCGTTGACCAGATTCTTCAGCACCTCCACCTGGTTGATGATGGTATCCGTGCATTCCCTGAAAACCTGTTCGTCGTCACCCAGATTGCCGCCGTAACGTTTCTGCAGGCGTTGCGCGCAGAGTTGAACCGGTGTCAGGGGGTTCTTGATTTCATGGGCCATCCGCCGCGCCACTTCACGCCAGGCGGCGGCGCGTTCCATTTGCTGCAGCTGGGTCAAATCCTCGAAAACCATAACCATACCGAGATCCGCGCCCGTGCTCTCGTGAATCACCGTGATCGTGACCAACACGGTCAAGGGCCTTTCTCCAATCAGGAGTTCCAGCTGTTTTTCCACAACACCGCGCCCGCTGCTCCGCACGGTGTCGAGCAGGTCGCTGATCGCGGACATGTTCTCGGCCGCCAGCGGTTCTGCAAAGGGCCGGCCAAGCACCTTTTCCGCCTGGATACCCAGCATCATTTCTGCCGCCCGGTTCATGGTCGTCACAACCCCCGCCTGGTTCAATGAAAGAATGCCGGCGGAAACATGGAGCAGGACGGCTTCCATGTATTTTCGCCGTTCCACCAGATGGGCATTGGCCAGTTGCAGATTCCGGTCGCTTTTTTTCAGGTCTCTTGTCATCTGGTTGAAGGATTGGACCAGAACACCGATCTCGTCCTCCGCGGCAATATCGATCTGGTAGTCGAGGTCCCCCTCGGCGATCCTGCGGGTCGCCTCCGCAAGATCCTGAATCGGTTCGGTCACGCCCTTGGCCAGAAACAGGCCGAACCAGGTCGCTGAAAAAATGATGAGGAGGGTCACAATGGATAAGGTGATGATGTAGCTCAATTTGATCGGTGTCTTGAACAGGCGTAATTGATTGTAGGCCTCGGACGTGCTGGAAACGACAGCCATTTTATCCACAATATTTTGAGGAATGAGGGAGCCGATCAGGACGTAACCGATGACCTCGTGCGGTGTCGCATGGGAGAAAACGGGCACCAGCACATTCACGAGATCACCGAACTTCGAGGGCCTGACAACGGCCGCCTCCTTTCCCGCGTAGAGGTCCTCCCGAACCCGGGCCGTCAGGATATTCCCGGGCACGCCCGGAAAGCCGGGGTCCTGAAACACAAGGTCCTCCTCGCGATTGTCGAAGGCGATCCGGAGACAGCCCAGCCTGAAATTCCTCTGCTTCAACTGGGCAAGGCTTGCCAGGAAGTCCATTCTTTCGATGTCGTAGAGTTGGTTCAGGGTGATGTCGGAAGCGATCTGCCGGGCATAAAATTTTGTCTGTTCCTCCGTCTGCTGGTAATGAATATGGGCCAGATCCAGTGTCTTGTTGAGGGCATCTCCGGTCTTGACGCTGAACCAGTTTTCAATACTGTTGGAGAGAAAATTGATGGATACAAAAAAAAGGATGACCGTCGGAATCAGGGACAAGCTGACAAAAGCGGTCACCAGCTTGGTGCGCAACTTCGAGCCGAGGATCCCACGGCGCCGCTCGAACACGAGCTTAACGACATTACGGACAATGAGAAAAATCAGAAAAAGAATGAGGATGGCATTGATATTGAGGAGGCCGACGAAAAAGATGTTGTTGGCGGCACCCCAGTCAGCCTGTTTTTCGAAGAAGAGATGGCCGACATAGGTGAGGGCGATGATGACCAGAAGGGTGACGATGATGAGGATTCTTTCCCTTTTCCGTCTCCTTTTTTCCCGGATCTCCATGAGATTTCCGCCGGTCGGTTCATTCAATCTTTCCAAACAAACTCCTTCCGGTACCAGCCTGTTTCCGACTCCATAAACGGTAGAACCACCATGATGTATCGGATGAACCGGGAATGATCATCTTTTTCAATTTTTGCCTTGATCCGAACATAATAGTTTTCCGCCTTGTTGAGCCTGCCAACCTCGAACACGGGAACCCCGCTGAGTTCGATCAGAGAATGTTCGGCGCTCCCCACGTCGTGAAATTCCGACGTTTCCATTTCCTTCTCATCAAGGCGGACCGTCACATAGATTGTTTTCTTGATATTGTCGTACTTGACGGCATTGCGCACCACCTGGTCGGAAAGTCGCCGGTCAAACCAGTAGGGCCTTTTCTGATAAAAGTTGACATAGAAGGTGCACCGGACCGTCACGCCTGCGTATATCAGTCTTTCCGTTCCCTCCTTCAGAAAATCCTGAGCCCTCGCGTAAACCAGGATGTCGCGGGTGTCGTCCATGACCATGACTTCATCGATGCGTCCGTCCTTCGCGCAGGACAAAAGGGAGAAAAATAAAAGAAAAACCGCAACAAGACACGGATATGGAAACGCCCTGCCTGTCCCCATGGGATTTTAGACCACCTCTGTCGATTCAATAATGGATTGTTTTTTTTAAGAAACTAATCCCCAAAAAGCAAGCGCTATTTATGGGGATTCAGGGGTCCGGGCAAGGCAATCCGGAATCGGGACACGCTAAGGACGTGCCGAATCACCTTCAGCCGCAAACGATCGGGGGAGGGAAAGACGTTGTTCCAGCGGTGATTCGTCTTCGTCGAGGCGGACAATCCGCCAGTTTTCCGGCTGTTCCAGCACCGCCTTTAAAAGCATGAAGTGGAGTTTGTGACCGGATTTAAAGGCTTTGAAATGCCCCAGAATGGGCATACCGATCAAATAGAGATCGCCGATTGCATCAAGGATTTTGTGCTTCACAAATTCTTCGGGGTGACGGAGACCTTCCTTGTTTATGATTTTCACGTCATCCAGAACGACGGCGTTTTTGAGCGATCCACCCAGGGCCAGTCCCCGTGCCTGGAGATATTCCACATCCCTGAGGAAACCGAACGTCCTCGCGAAGGAGATTTCCCGTTCGTAGGAATCCTCCGACAGCTTGAGGTCATACGCCTGACGGCCGATGAGGGGATGGTCAAACCGGATCTCGTAGGTGATTCTGAATTCGGGCGCCGGCAGCAGTTCCGCCCAGCTTTCGCCGTCCGAAACGGACACGGGTTTTTCAATGACCAGAACCCGCCGGCCGCTTCCCTGTTCCCTGATGCCCGCGCTCTTGATCAGATCGACAAACATCAGGGCGCTGCCGTCCATCACGGGCACTTCCGGACCGTCCAGTTCGATCTCCGCATTGTCGATCCCCATTCCCCTCAGGGCGGAAAGCAAATGCTCAATCGTCGAAATCGCATTGCCGTTATTGCCGACAGTCGTCGCCAGGGTCGTATCGGAAACGTTTTCGATGGATGCCCTGACCCGTTTGTTGTTTCCCGCCGCGTCCTGCCGGACGAACGTAATCCCTTCATCCACGCCGGCCGGTTTGACGGTCATGCTTATTTTTCTTCCCGTGTGCAAACCAACACTGGCACAGCTTACCTGATTGTCGATTGTTCTTTGCGAATACATGAAAATAACGTCACTCCCACCCCGGCCATCGAATCCCGTCATTGGGAACCGGACCGGTTCCTCTTCTTATTTCTTGTTACTGCTACAATCTGTACCTACAAAAAATATACCACGAAGGATAATGGCCGCCAAATTAAAATCCGCCCTTCAAGCAACTGAATACATGACGTTTTTATTATCGGCATGGTTGGCCTGGGCAAATCGCCTTTTCCCCGGTTGTGTTGTTTGAGACACATCTTGACAAAATGCGTGGCTTTCCATCCGCAGCCTCGCCTTCGCCACGTCGCTTGGGGAGGTCGAAAACAGGACGTGAAACCATGTCCAGGGGATCAGGCCTTGCAGAACCGTTCCCGCTCGCTGAAAATACAGCCGCAGTAGTTCTGCCGGTACATGCCCCGTTCCTTCGATATCCGGATGCCTTCCCGCCAACCCTCCCGGAAATCATGGTAGAAAAAGGTCACGCCGTATCGGGCCGACAGTTCTTCCGCCGTCTCCGCGATCAGGTCATGTTTCTGATAGCGGCTGTACAGAAGCGTCGTTGTCAGGGCATCCGCCTTCCTTTCCACCGCTTTGGAGAACGCTGCGTGCAGCCGCTCTTCGTAACAATGGCGACAACGATCACCCTCATCAAAGGACACGCGCTGGAAATACCGCTCCACGGGATAACCCGGGTCAACCTCCAGGGGCAGGGATTCCTCGCGGGCAAAGATCTGTAACGTTTCCAGACGTTTCCGGTATTCGGCGTAGGGATGGATGTTCGGGTTATAAAAAAAGCCCTCCACGTCGTGCCCCGCCGACCGCAAATATCCCAGGGGGTGGATGGCGCAGGGGCCACAGCAGATATGCAGGAGGATTTTCATGATGACTCCTTTTGGCGCCCCTCGTCCGGATTAAAAAAGCTCTTTCTGTCCCTGACAGGGCCGAGGCCTGCCGAAGTGATCGTAGGCCAGTTGCGTCGCCACGCGGCCCCGAGCCGTGCGCTGCAGGTATCCTTCCTGGATGAGGTAGGGCTCATAGACATCTTCCAGCGTCGTCTTCTCCTCCCCGATGGCGGCGGAGAGGTTTTCGATGCCCACGGGTCCCCCGCCGAACTTGTCGATCACGGCCAAGAGAATCGTCCGGTCCATCTGGTCGAATCCCCGCTCATCGACTTCGAACTGCTCCAGGGACTCAATCGCCACGGCGTGGTCAATCAGACCTTCGGCCCTGACCTGGGCGTAATCCCGCACGCGCTTCAACAGGCGGTTCGCGATACGGGGGGTGCCTCGGGACCGCCGTGCCAGTTCCCGGGCGCCATCCCTGTCGATGGCGATATCCAGGATTTTCGCCGATCTCCTGACGATCACGGCCAGTTCTTCCGGCGTGTAGAAATCAAACCGAAAGCTGATGCCGAATCGGTCCCGGAGGGGAGAAGTCAGGAGTCCCGCCCGGGTCGTCGCACCGATGAGCGTGAAAGGCGGAATTTCGAGCTTCATTGACCGGGCGGAGGGGCCCTGGCCGATGAGGATGTCAATATGATAATCCTCCATGGCCGGATAGAGGATTTCTTCCACCACATGGGAGAGGCGGTGGATTTCATCGATAAAGAGAATATCGTGTTCGTGCAGATTGGTGAGGATCGCCGCCAGGTCTCCCGGACGTTCGATGACGGGCCCCGAGGTGACCTTGAGGTCCACGCCCAGTTCCCGGGAAACGATATAGGCCAGGGTTGTTTTCCCCAAACCCGGCGGTCCGTAGAGGAGGAGATGATCCAGGGCTTCTTTCCGCCCCTTGGCGGCGTCAATGAAAATCGCAAGATTTTCCTTGACCTTCTCCTGCCCGATGTACTCCACCAGTGTTTTCGGGCGCAAGGTCAGCTCTTCGCCCTCTTCCTCGTCAAGAGGCGCCGGGGTTACGATCGATTCTCTTTTTATGGCACCCATACCGTTTGTCCCTTAACCGGTGAGCAGAAATCAGTTCGCCAGAAGCTTGAGCGTTTTTTTCAGGATCACATCCAGGGAAATCTGCTCGGCGTCCGCCTCCTGGATAACCCGGTCCAGGGCGTCATTGACCATCTGGTTCCTGTAGCCGAGATTCATCAGGGCCGACAGGGCGTCTTCGCGAACCGCGTCCAAGTCCGCCGTCCGTGGTTTATCCCCCCCTGGTGCGTCCGGCGTGTCGGTTATTTTCTTATCCCGCAGGTCAAAGATGATCCGTTCCGCCATCTTTTTTCCCACACCGGGTATGCGGATCAAACGGTTCAAGTCGCCCCGGGAAATCAGGCGCAGGAGCTCCGCCGGATCGGTCCCCGAGAGGATGTTCATGGCCAGTTTCGGCCCGATCCCGTTGACGGAAATGAGGATCTGAAAAATGTCTTTCTCCCGCTCACTGATGAAGCCGAAAAGACTGATGGCATCCTGCCGGACCTGGGTGTGGACGTGAAGCACCACATCCTGTCCTATGTCGGGCAATTCGTAAAAGGTACTCAGGGGCACGAAGACCTCGTAACCCACCCCCATCGCCTCGACGACCAGTGAAGCCGGCCTTTTCTGAATCAGGGTGCCGTTGAGACGCGCGATCACTACACGGGAGTTCCTTTCTGAAAATTCATATGACAGATGGCCGCCGCCAGGGCGTCGGAAGCATCGACGGGCGGAGGCTCCGGAAGGCCCAGAATGGCCTGGACCATTTTCTGCACCTGGATTTTTTCCGCCCGGCCATAGCCGACGACGGCGCTCTTGATTTCCAGGGGGGAATACTCGAAAACGGCCACCCCTTCCGAGGATCCCGCCAGAACCGTGACCCCCCGGACATGAGCCTGTTTGATGAGACTCTTTATGTTTTTCCCGTAAAATATATCCTCTACGGCCAGGGCCTGGGGTTCATGTTCCCGGATGATTTCGACGAGTTTCCTGTGAATCCATATCAGGCCGCCGGACAGAAGCTCATTTCTCCGCAGCCGGATCTCACCGTGGAGGATATACCGCGGTTTCCCCTTCATCTTTTCTATCAGGCCGTATCCCGTTACGTGGAACCCCGGGTCTATCCCCAATATCTTCACGGGTTTCCCGCCCCAACCGCTCCATGGGCCCCACCCGGGACGACCATGAAAGACTTTTCGGCTTGTTGCACAACCAGGCTCCTCAACCCGCGCTCAGCTTTTCCATCACCTCGTCGTCTATGTCGAAATTGGCGTACACGTTCTGAACGTCGTCGTTGTCCTCCAGTTTTTCCATCATTTTCAGCATCGACTCCGCTTTGCCCGAATCCAGCTTGACCTCATTCTGGGGAACCATGGTAATTTTCGCTTCCATGTAGGATATTTTCTCCGCCTCGATGGCGGACCGGACATCCTCAAAAGCGGAGACCTCCGTCACCAGGGTGTATTCATCCCCGTCATCCCGGACATCCTCGGCGCCCGCTTCCAAGGCGATTTCCATCAGTTTTTCCTCGTCCGCGACGGTTTTCTCGATGGAAATCGTCCCCTTTTTTTCAAAAATCCAGGCGACGCACCCGTTTTCACCGAGGTTCCCGCCACTTTTTGAGAATATGTGCCGTATTTCCGCAACCGTACGCTGCTTGTTGTCCGTCATGACCTCCACCAGCACGGCCACACCGCCGGGACCGTACCCCTCGTAGGTCAGTTCCTCGTAATTGACCCCACCCTCCGCAGCCCCCATACCTTTCTTGATGGCCCGGTCGATGTTATCCTTGGGCATGTTTTCCGCTTTGGCCGCCAGTATCGCCTGCCGCAACCGGGCGTTCCCCTCGGGATCCCCGCCCCCCAACCGGGCGGCAAGGCTGATCTCCTTGATCAGTTTCGTGAATATCTTCCCGCGTTTCGCATCGGCGGCGCCCTTTTTTCTCTTGATGGTACTCCATTTTGAATGACCGGACATAGAACTACACTCCTTGATTCCTCGGATTAGATTTTATCGGGAGTCTTTTCATAACATAGAGGACGGCTTCTTTTCAAATAAAAAACCCCTCCAGTCCTGAAGGGGTTTGGTATTTATCCCGGCGGCTACCTACTCTCCCACTCAGTCG
>Ga0172382_10008233_pt1 | contig 14579 bp, 20 predicted proteins | sample Leawel138RmetaG_FD_122245 | JGI IMG/M metagenome (GOLD analysis project Ga0172382, IMG submission 122245) | Leachate microbial communities from a municipal landfill in Southern Ontario, Canada - Leachate well 138R metaG | ecosystem: Engineered > Solid waste > Landfill > Unclassified | place...
CGCCGACTACGTCATCGACACCAAGGGCGCCCATGCCTTCATCCAGTTCCGCATCCAGCACCTGGGCTACTCCTGGCTGTATGGCCGCTTCAACGACTTCGACGGCAAGTTCAGCTACGACGAAAAGAACCCCGCCGCCGCCAGGGTGGAGGTGAACATCCGCACCGCCAGCATCGACTCCAATCACGCCGAGCGCGACAAACACCTGCGCAGCAAGGACTTCCTCAATGTGGGCAAGTTCCCCAGCGCCAAGTTCGTCAGCACCGGCTTCGAGGACAAGGGCAACGGCAAGGCGGTGCTCAAGGGCAACCTCACCCTGCACGGCGTCACCAAGCCCGTCAGCATCGATGTCGAACACATCGGTGCCGGCGCCGATCCCTGGGGCGGTCAGCGCCGTGGCTTCTTCGGCACCACCCGGCTGGTGCTGAAGGACTTCGGCATCGACTACGACCTCGGTCCCGCCTCGCGCGAGGTGTATCTGGACCTGTCGGTGGAAGGCGTGAAGATGTAGTGCCGATTCAGGCGGCGGGTTTCGAACGGGGGCACTTCCATTTCGAATCCCGCCGCCCGGAATTTCATTTGTCTGCCGATGGCCGCTGCGCGGCCAATCGGTGTCGTGCAGCAGCAGCCTTCCGCTTCGGCTGATAGAGATAGATGTGCCACAGGGTGAAGCCGAGCAGGCCGATGCCCGCCCAGGTGTGCAGGTGCATGGCACTGCGGCCGCGCTTCATCGCCGTATACACCAGCACCGCCATCGATGTGCCCATGCCCACCTTGGCGGCGGTGCGGCTGGCCTGCAATACGTTCTTGCGTTGTCCCATCGTTCTCGTCTCCGCCTCAATACACCAGGCCACGCATGATGTTGAAGTAGGTCAGCCCCTGGATGACGGTGCCCAGCCCCATCACCACCACCACCGCCGCCGCACCGCGCAGCAGCAGGCCGCGGGCACGCTGCCCCAGCAGGCCGAAGGCGACGCTGACGAACAGCATCGACGGCACGGTGCCGAGGCCGAAGGCCAGCATCAGCAGCCCCCCCTCCAGCGGGCTCGGCACCGTGGTCGCCTTGATGGCCACGGCGAAGGTGAGCGGACAGGGCACCAGGCCGTTGAGCATGCCGCCCAGCAGCGCGCCGACCACCGGCCCCTTGCGGCCGGCCGCCTGCAGCCAGCGACCGAGAAAGGTGAACGACAGGCCGAAACCGCGCACGCGCCAGGGCGACAGGCCGGCGATGTCCAGGCCGATCACCACCACGAACAGCCCCACCACCAGCTGCAACAAGCCCTGCGCCGCGCCGATGATGCCCATGGACACCAGCACATGGCCGAGGGAAGCGGCAGTGATGCCCACCAGGGTGTACATGCCGACGCGCGCCAGCTGATAGGCCAGATAGGGCAGCGGCCGACGCGCCTGCTCGCCGAGGCGGATGAACACGCTGGAGGCCAGCGCCCCGCACATGCCGATGCAGTGCCCGCTGGCGAGCAGCCCCATGGTGAAGGCCAGCCAATAATTCAGCGGGCCGGCGGCCAGTTCCGGTGGACTCATGCCGGCCCTCGCTGCGCCCGCTGCAGGCGCAGCGAGTTGCCGACCACTGACACCGAGCTCATCGCCATCGCGGCCGAGGCGATCATCGGGTTGAGGCGACCGGAGGCGGCCACCGGGATCGCCACACTGTTGTAGAACAGCGCCCAGAACAGGTTTTCGCGGATGATGGTCATGGTGCGACGGCTGAGGATGATGGCCTCGGCCACCTTGGCTATGTCACCGCCCACCAAAGTGATATCGGCGGCCTCGATGGCGATGTCGGTGCCGCTGCCGATGGCAAGGCCCACATCTGCCGCCGCCAGCGCCGGGGCATCGTTGATGCCGTCACCGATCATGCCGACGTGGTGGCCGCTGTCATGCAGGCGCTGGATCAGGGCCAGCTTGTCCGCCGGCGAGGCCTCGGCGATGACATGGTCGATACCCACCTCGGCGGCGATGTGGCGTGCCGTGGCGGAGTTGTCGCCGGTGAGCATCACCACCTCCAGCCCGAGGGCGCACAGCTGCGCCACCGCGGCAGCGGCAGCGGCGCGCGGCCGGTCGGCGATAGCGATGAGGGCGGCGGGCTGCCCATCGAGGGCGAGGAATACCGGCGTCTGTCCCTGGGCGGCATAGTGCGCGGCATCGGCCTCCAGCGCGGCCGCGGCGATGCCCGCCGCCGCCAGCCAGGCGGCATTGCCGAGGCGCAGCTCATGCCCGGCCACCCGCGCCGCGATACCGCGGCCGGGTTCGGTGTGGAAGGTTTCGACGGTAGCCGGCGTGATGCCCAGGCTGCGGGCATGCTCCACCACCGCCCGCGCCAGATAGTGTTCGGAATCCCCTTCGGCCCCGGCAGCCAGGGCCAGCAGTTCGCCATCGCTCAGGCCGGAGCGGTTCACCAGCGCGGTAACCAGCGGGCGGCCCTCGGTCAGGGTGCCGGTCTTGTCCAGCACCACCACCGACAGCTTGGCCGCCAGCTCCAGGCTTTCGCCGCCACGGATGAAGATGCCGCGCCGCGCCGCCTGGCCGGTGCCCGCCATGATGGCAGTGGGGGTGGCAAGACCCAGGGCGCAGGGGCAGGCGATGAGCAGCACGGCGATGGCGTTGACTGTCGCCACCGTGAGCGAGGCCCCGGCTAGCAGCCAGCCGCCGGCGGTGACACCGGCGATCCCCATCACCGCCGGCACGAACACCGCCGAGATGCGGTCGGCCAGTTTCTGCACCGGCAGCTTGGTGCCCTGGGCCTGATCCACCATGCGCACGATGCCGGCCAACACGGTATCGCCGCCCACGGCGGTGGCGCGGATGCGCAGCGTGCCGGCGCCGTTGATGCAGCCGCCCACCACGCTGTGGCCCGGCTCCTTCACCACCGGGATACTCTCGCCGGTGACCATCGATTCGTCCACCGTGGACAGGCCGGACTCCACCACGCCGTCGCCGGGGATGCGCTCGCCGGGCCGTACCAGCAGCAGGTCACCCACCTGCAACGCCTCCGCCGCGATCACCACCTCGGCGCCGTCACGCAGCACGGTGGCCGTCTGCGGCTGCAGTTCGATCAGCTTGCGGATGGCCTCGCCGGCCTTGCCCTTGGCGCGCTCCTCCAGATAACGGCCGAGCAGCACGAAGGTGATGATGCCGCCGGCGGCCTCGAAATAGAGGTGATGGCGATTGAACAGCCAGGCCGGCACGCTGTAGACATAGGCCGCGCCGGCGCCGAGGGCGATCAGGCTGTCCATATTGGCCTCGCGCTGTTTGGCCAGCGCCCAGGCCTTGGTGAAGAACGGACGCCCGGCCCACAGCACCACCGGCGTGGTGAGCAGGAATTCCACGGTCTTGAGCAGGAAGGAGTGGGGCATGGCCATGCCGATGGCCATCACCGGCAGGCTGAGCAGACCGGCGACGATCACCCGCCGCTTGGCCTCCTCCAGGCGGGCGCGCTCCTTTGCCACCAGCAGGCGCCGCTGCGCCAGCGTATCCATGGGGCGCGCCTCGTAGCCCAGGGTGCCGACGATGCGGAACACCTCGTCACGCCCCAGGCGCCCCTCCACCTGGGCCGTGCCGGCGGCAAAATTGACCGCCGCGCGCGCGACGCGTGGGTCGCGGGCGAGACGCATCTCGATCAGCGCGGCGCAGGAGGCGCAGGTCATGCCCTCCACCGCCAGCGAACAGGCCTGCACCGGAGCGGACTCATCCACCACCGGCGCCGCCGCGGCCGGTGCCGTACCGGGGCGCGTGAGCAGATTGCCCACCACCGCATCCAGCAGCGGCAGCAGACGCTCGCGCGGCAGGGCACGCGGATCGAAAAACACCACCAGCGAGCCCAGCTCGGGCACACCGCGCACCTCTTTCAGCGCCTGATGCTTGCGCAGCAGTATCTCCAACAGCGCCATGCGCTCGCGATCACCGCGCAGACCGGGCGCAACGATGCGTACGCGGCGGCGCAGCTGATGGACGAGCAGGTAGTTGACGGGGCTGTAGGTCATGTCGAAGGAATGCGTCTGCGGCGAGCCCGCCCTGGATCAGAAAAGATTATTTCTTGCGCGAGCGTACCAGCAGGAACACCAGATAAAACGCCGTCGCCCATTCATAACGGAAACGGATCGGCTGCTTGAGCCACTTGTTGATGATCAGGTTCCAGTGCACCTTGATCAGATAGAAGGTGACGGCGTCGTTGATGAACGTCAGCACCGCCTTTTCCGGATCATCACCCAGCACGCGCAGTGCCGGGTTGTATTTCCACTGCGCCTTGGCAACGGCACCAAACATCTGCGCTTTGGCCTTCCACTCCTGGTAACGCGCCTTGAGCCGGCCAAGCGGCCGGACCTCGCGCAGCCGCTGCAGCAGGCCGGGACGCACCGGCTGCCCGGCCGGCGTCACCCAGTTGTGCGCCACCAGCAGCTCGATCAGCCGCGCCAGCTTGCGCGCCACATCGGGAACGCCGCACACGGTGTCGGCGTAGAACACCGACAGCTTGCGCGCGCCGCGGTAGACGCGGACACGGCGCACCCCTTCGAGCTGGTGCAGCCCCTGTTCCAGGTAGGCGGCGACATCCGCGCGGCACAGGCTGACGGGCAGGTCGAAGCGCAGGTGGCCTGGGGCGCGGTGACGCAGGCGCACCGCCGTCATGACGGACTGGGCACTCATCGACGGTTCAGGTATTGCTTACTTTTTTGCGCCACCCTCGGCACCTTCCTCCGCTTCGCGCGCCTCTTCCAACAGATCGGACAGGCTTTCGCGCTGCTGCAGCACTAGGTCGCGGCCCATATCGGTGCCCTTGGCCACGGCGGCGGCGATTTCCTTGCGGTACTTGTAACCGTAGTATCCGGCGGCGGCGCCCAGGGCGAACCACACCAGCGGGTGACGGAGGATAGAAGTGGTACCAGCCATGACAACTCCTTTCTTCAACGTGTCGTAAGCCTTGGCGTGCAGGGAAACCATCTCCTCGCACATCTCTTTCATCTGCTCATTCATCGGCACTCTCCTTGGCTGCCCCCTCGTCCAATTCGACGGGCTCGTGCAGCAGGCGGTAGATACCCTGACAACCCTCGCAGCAGAAATGCAGGATACGCTCTGGCGTATGGATGCGGAAGTCATCCCGCTCCACCGGCAGGCCACACAGATCGCAGGCGCGCATCTTTTCATCCACCGCACTCATGGCCATCCGCCCTAATCACGTATCGCATCAACTGTCATGGAGAACAAGCCGACGGCACGGCAACCGCGTCAGCCGGCATGGAAGGAAGGCGGAGCATAACAACACGGCGCGGCGGACCACCACCACGCCCGGAGGGATGACATCACACCTTGTGCGAGGCCTTCATCAGGGCGATGCGCAGGGCGGCGGTGAGGGCCTGGCCCATGCCCATACGCTGAGCCAGGGCCGGCAGGAGGATCAGGGAAGCAAGGGTCAGGCCCGCCCCCGCCAGCAATGAAGCCAACTCGGCCTGCGGGACCTGCTGTTCGGATGAGTTCGGGTTCATGGTGTGGCACCTGATATCAAAAGTTTGCCTGCCATTTCTTTAAGCAGGTTTCAGACCAACAACAACCCATTGTTATTAAACCGGTTTTATTTTTGCTCCTTTTTGTACTGTGTGAAATGACGCATTTGATGCGGCATTTCACTGAAATTTATCGGGCGGGGAGTTAATTGCTCGGCCGGGAAAGACAGTAACTGCTCCCACCGCTGCCCGCTGGCGGAGTCGTGTACTACCCTTATCAGGTCCATGGACTCTTGTCCCCTCAACGCAAAGAGTCTCGCAAGCGGAGACATTGACTCGAATTTAGACATCGTCTAAGTTCTTTCATGCAAGTTAGACTTAATCTAAGCGGTGGCTAATATTCCACCCCCACAACAAGGAGGCCTGTTACATGGCAAACCTCAAAGGCAGCAAGACCGAAAACAGTCTGAAGGAAGCTTTCGCTGGTGAATCCCAGGCCAACCGCCGTTACCTCTACTTCGCGGCCAAGGCCGACGTGGAGGGCTACAACGACGTGGCCGCCGTGTTCCGCTCCACCGCCGAAGGCGAAACCGGCCATGCCCATGGCCATCTGGAATATCTGGAACAGTGCGGCGATCCCGCCACCGGCCTGCCCTTCGGCGGCACCGAGGCCAACCTGAAGACCTCCATCGCCGGCGAAACCCACGAGTACACCGACATGTACCCGGGCATGGCCAAGACCGCCCGCGCCGAGGGCTTCGACGAGATCGCCGACTGGTTCGAGACCCTGGCCAAGGCAGAGCGCTCCCACGCCAACCGCTTCCAGAAGGCCCTGGACTCCCTCGGCCAGTAAGCACTCACTGTACCGGCCGGCCTGCCAAGGCCGGCCGTTTTGCCGCTGGACGCATAGCACATGGAGTACGCCGTGTTCCGTCTGCTCTGTAGCCAGACGATAACGACACAACAGGGAGGCAACAATGTCCACACCGACCGAAATTCACCGCGAAGGAAGCCTGGAAGCCCCCACCCGCCACCCGTTGGACTGGCGCAATCCCGAGTTCTACGACGAGGGCGCGCTGTTCAAGGAACTGGAACGCATCTTCGACATCTGCCACGGCTGCCGCCGCTGCATCAGCCTGTGCAATTCCTTCCCCACCCTGTTCGATCTGGTGGACGACTCCGACACCATGGAAGTGGATGGCGTGAAGAAGGAGGATTACTGGCAGGTGGTCGATCACTGCTACCTGTGCGATCTGTGCTACATGACCAAGTGCCCCTACGTGCCGCCGCACGAGTGGAACCTGGATTTCCCCCACACCATGCTGCGGGCCAAGGCGGTGAAGTTCAGAAAGGGCGAGTTCAAGACCCGCGACAGAATACTTACCTCCACCGATGCCGTCGGCGCCCTCGCCGGCGTGCCGGGCCTGGCGCCCGTGGTGAACGCGGTGAACAGGATCGGCCTGTTCCGCCAGGGCCTGCAGTTCGTGCTCGGCGTACACCCCAGGGCTCTGCTGCCGGAGTATCACAGCAGCACCGCGCGCAAGCGCCTCGCCGGCCATCGCACCATAGTGAGCGCGCCGGAAGCCGCCGGCCGCACCATCGGCCGCGTCGCCCTGTTCGCCACCTGCTACGGCAACCGCAACGAGCCGCACATCGCCGAAGACCTATTCAAGGTGTTCGAGCACAACAACATCGAAATGACGCTGGTGGAAAAGGAACAGTGCTGCGGCATGCCCAAGCTGGAGCTGGGCGACCTGGAGGCGGTGGAGCGGGCCAAGAACGCCAACATCCCGGTGCTGCTCGCCGCCATCGATGCCGGCTACGACATCGTCGCGCCGGTGCCGTCCTGCGCACTGATGTTCAAGCAGGAACTGCCGCTGATGTTCCCCGAGGACGCCGGCGTGCAGAAGGTGAAGCAGCACATGTTCGATCCGTTCGAATACCTCGCCCTGCGCCACAAGGAAGGCAAGCTCAACACCACCTTCAAGCAACCCTTGGGTAAGGTGAGCTACCACGTGCCTTGTCACCTGCGCGTGCAGAATATCGGGCTGAAGACGCGCGACATCCTGAATCTGGTGCCGGACACTACCCTGGACGTCATCGAACGCTGCTCCGGCCATGACGGCACCTACGCGGTAAAGAGCGAATACCACGACATCTCCATGAAGATCTGCCGCCCGGTGGTGAGAAAGGTAAACGAGGCCGAGTGTGATCACTACTCCAGCGACTGCCCCATGGCCGGCCATCAGATCGAGAACGGCCTGCAGGATGGGCGCAAGCCGGAACACCCGATGACGCTGCTGCGCATCGCCTACGGGTTATGAGCAAGGCATGGCGGCAATAGCTACCGTACTGCTGCAGCGAAGGATCCCTTCTCCCTCAGGGAGAAGGCCAGGATGAGGGGAGTAAAGAATCAATGGCCAACGACACCTATCACGAGCCCAGCAATGAACTGAGCGACGCCACCCGCGACATGCACCGTGCCATCGCCTCGCTCATCGAAGAGTTGGAGGCGGTGGACTGGTACAACCAGCGCGTCGACGCCTGCAAGGATCAGGAACTGAAGGCGATCCTCGCCCACAACCGCGACGAGGAAAAGGAACACGCCGCCATGGTGCTGGAATGGATCCGCCGCCGCGATCCCTCCTTCGACAAGGAGCTGCGCGACTACCTGTTCACCGACCAACCCATCGTCGGTCTGGAACACGAAGCCAAGGGCTGAGAGAGTAGAACATCATGAGTGCACAAAAGCTGAAGCGCGAAGACCTGTATTCCCTGGAAAAATACGCCGAGGTCCGCCCCGAGTTCCGCCAGCGGGTGATGGCGCACAAGAAATACCGTCGCGTGCAGGTCGGACCCAATGCCACCTTCCACTTCGAGGATCGCCTCACCATGCACTATCAGGTGCAGGAGATGCTGCGCGCCGAGCGCATCTACGAGGCCGCCGGCATCGAGGAAGAACTGAGTGCCTACAACCCGCTGATCCCGGATGGCTGCAACTGGAAGGCCACCTTCATGATGGAGTACGAGGACGCGGAGCTGCGTGCGCGCGAGCTGGCCCGGCTCATCGGTGTCGAGGACAAGGTATGGATGCAGGTGGGCAGCCATGACAAGGTCTACGCCATCGCCGACGAAGACCTGGAGCGCGAGAACACCGAGAAGACCTCTTCGGTGCACTTCCTGCGCTTCGAACTCACCCCGGCCATGGCCGCCGACGCCAAGAAAGGCACCGCCATCGCCCTCGGCATCGACCACCCGGCCTACAGCCACGCCACCGCGCCGCTGCCCGACAATGTGCGCGCCTCGCTGGTGGAAGACCTCGCCTGACCGCGGTTACAGGAGTCCACTCCGTGGGCGAAACCGTGCCAAATCTTGCCGCCCATTCGCGGAGAGGACTCGGCTACAATCCCCCATTGTTGCATCCGCGCAACACCCTTGCGTCAAATGGCGCAACTCTTTGTATTGACTAAAAATTTTTCTCTGGCACATTGATAAGCGTCAATGCCGTTGGCCCCTGTGCGCCTCTACACTCGTCACCGAATCCATACCGTCGCTTCCCATGCCCGCCCCATCCGCCATTGCCAGACCGCACTGCCCAGCCCGCGCCGGCAACCTCCCCCTGCTGCTGCTGGCGGCGGGTCTGCTGCTGTTTGCCGCCTCCCTGCTGGACGCGGCCTGGCGCGGCAATGACAGCGCCCTGGCCGGTTCGCGCGCCCTGGTTGGGGAACTGGGGCTAACCGACCTGGCCCTGTTCACCGAGGCGCGCTACACTCGCCATCTGAGCCAGGCCGATCGCCACACCGCCTTTCAGGATCACCCCCTGGCCCTGGATCACTTTCCCAGCGGCTCACTGGTGCCGCCGCCGGCGAGGTTGCGGCAGCCATGAGCCACTTCGTCCGCCGCCAGCGTTACCTCATCGACTTCACCGTCGCCTCGCTTGCCCGGCGCAAGGGCAAGAACCTCGGCCTGCTCGGCGTCTACACCCTGATCGTATTCCTGCTCGCCTCGGTGATGCTGTTCACCCAGGCGCTGCGCCAGGAGGCGGGGCTGCTGCTGGAAAACGCACCGGAGGTGGTGGTACAGCGCATGGTGGCAGGACGCCACGATCTCATTCCCGCCGACTACCTCGAGCGCATGGGCCGTATCCGCGGCGTCGCTGCCCAGTACGGCCGGCTGTGGGGCTACTTCTACGACCCGGCGGTGCAGGCCAACTACACGCTGCTGGTGCCGCGCGATCGCGACATCAACAACGGCGAGATGATCGTCGGCCACGGCATCGCGCGCACCCGCGGCCTCGGCACGGGCGACTTCATCTCCTTCCGCGCCAGCAGCGGAACCACCTTTTCCTTCCGCGTCGCCGAGGTGCTGGCGGCGGATGCCGAGCTGGTCAGCGCCGATCTGCTGCTGGTGAACGAGGCCGACTTCCGCGCCTTCTTCGGTATCGCCGAAGGCCTGTACACCGACCTGGCGCTGGAGGTGCGCAACCCGCAGGAGGTACGCAAGGTGGCGGAGAAACTCACCGTGCTGCTACCCGACACGCGCCCCATCCTGCGCGAGGAAATCCTGCGCACCTATGACGCGCTGTTCCAGTGGCGCCAGGGCATCGTCTTCGTGCTGCTCGCCGGCAGCCTGCTCGCCTTCGTCATCTTCGCCTGGGACAAGGCCTCCGGCCTGTCGGCGGAAGAGCGGCGCGAGATCGGCATCCTGAAAGCCATCGGCTGGGAGACCGCCGACGTGATCCGCATGAAGTTCTGGGAGGGCGCGCTGGTATCGCTGGGCGCCTTCCTGCTCGGCTACCTCGCCGCCTACATACATGTGTTCTTCTTCGATGCGGCGCTGTTTGCGCCGGTGCTGAAGGGCTGGGCCGTGCTCTATCCGCAATTCCGCCCGCAACCCTTCATCGATGGCCTGCAGGTGGCGACGCTGTTCTTCTTCACCGTCTTCCCCTACACCGTAGCCACCGTGGTGCCCATCTGGCGCGCCGCCACCACCGACCCCGACGCGGTGATGCGATGATTCGCCTCAACGACATCAGCAAGGCCTTCAACCAGAGGCAGCCCAACGAGTTCTGGGCGGTGCGCGACGTCACGCTCGACATCGACGCCAAGCGCGTCACCGTGCTGCGCGGGCCGAGTGGCTCGGGCAAGACCACCCTGCTGTCGATGATCGGCTGCCTGTCGCGGCCGACCAGCGGGCGCATCCTCCTCGGCGAGCGCAACCTGTCCGGCCTGCCGGAGCGTTTTCTGACCCAGATACGCCGCGAGACCTTCGGCTTCATCTTCCAGCGCTTCAACCTGATCCAGGGCCTCACCGTGCTGGACAACGTGATGCTGCCCGCCTATCCGCTGGCACCGGATCATCATGAGCTGGTGCAACGGGCTCACACGTTGCTAGAACAGTTCGGCATGGCCAGCAAGCGTGAATCCAAAGTGGAATGGCTGTCCGGCGGCGAGGCACAGCGCACGGCGATCTGCCGCGCCCTGCTCAACGATCCGCAGGTAATCATTGCCGACGAGCCCACCGCCAACCTCGATACGCGCCTGTCGCAGGAATTCATGAACATCATCGGCGAACTGAAGGCGGCGGGACGCACCCTCATCCTCACCAGCCACGACCCCGTGGTGTCCGAAGCGCCCTGCGTGGATCGCGTGATCACGCTACGCGACGGCCAGGTGCAGGCCAGCTGAGATGCTGCTCAGCCCCGCCATCCTCGCCCTCATCGGCGTCTCCGCCGTGGTGACGGCGCTGCTGCTGCTGGCCGCGGTGTTCGCCGTGCGCGTGCTGCGCCACTGGGACCTGCAGAGCGGCAGCGAACTGCAGCTGCGCCTGGAGCGCAGCACCTATCTCATCTCCACCCTGGTCACCTTCGCCATCGCTGCCGAGGTGGTGGCGCTGCTGCTGTTTGTCTACAACGCCGAAAGCATGCATACCCAGTTTGTCGGCGCCATGTGCGCCACCGGCGTGCTCAACGTCAATGCCTGGGGCTGGCCGGCACTGCTGCTCAAGATCGCCGTGTTCTTCGCCGGCACGGTCTGGCTGCTGCTCAACCGCCTCGACAATCAAGGCTACGACTATCCGCTGATCCGCCTCAAATACGGCCTGCTGCTGGTACTGCTGCCGCTGGTGGCGACGGCGGCCTTCGTGCAGTTGCAGTATTTCCTCAACCTCAACCCGGACGTGATCACCTCCTGCTGCGGCAGCCTGTTCTCGCCCGATGCCCAGGGTGTGGCGGCGGAGGTTTCAGCGGTGACGCCGCGTGATGCCATGCTCGCCCTGTACGGCAGCGGCGCCCTGGTGCTCGCCAGCGGCGCGGTCTATCTGTGGCGCCGCCGCTTCGCCACGCTGTTCGCCGCCAGCGCCGCCATCGCCTTTCCCGTCGCCATCGTCGCCATCGTCTCCTGCGTCGCGCTCTACGTGTACGAACATCCGCACCACCACTGCCCGTTCTGCATCCTGAAGAGCGGCCACGACTACATCGGCTACTGGCTGTACATTCCCCTGTTCACCGCCACCGCCCTGGTCCTCGGCGTCGGCGCGCTGTCGCCGTGGCGCAACATCGCAAGCCTGCGCGCGGCGGTTGCCACCGATGCACGCCGCTACGCCGCGATCGCCCTGGCCGGCTTCATGCTGTTCTACGCCGTCGCCACCTTCGCCATCGTCCGCTCCAACCTGACCATGGCGGGGACATGGTGGTGATGCGGATGCGTGCCACGACTATTCATCCCGTAGGAGCGGCTGTGCCGCGATGCAGCGTGTCGGGCCTCGGCCTCCCATCGCGGCACAGCCGCTCCTACCTTTGATACAGGTTTCCCCATGAAAACAGTTGCCGCACTCATCCTGTCCCTCTTCCTCGCCGCCTGCAGCAGCGACGCGCCGCAACTCGCCAACGGCGCCCCGGTGCCCAGTTTCACCGTGCCGCGCCTGGAAGGCGGCACCGCCACCTTCCCCGACGACTTCCGCGGCAAGGTGGTGGCGATCCGCTTCTGGGCCGACTGGTGCCCGTTCTGCAAGGACGAAATGATGGCCCTGGAGCCGGTGTATCAGCGCCTGCATGGTGAAGGCTTGCACATCCTCGCGGTAAACGTGCGCCAGGACGCCGACACCGCCGGCAACTTCGTGCGCAAGCTGGGCATCAGCTACGAAACCCTGCTCGATGTGTCCGGCGAGGTGGCACGCAGCTACGGCGTGCAGGGCCTGCCCACCACATTCTTCATCGATCGCAGCGGCAAGCTGCATGCGCGCGTGCTGGGCGAGTCCACCCCGGACGTGGCCGAGCGCATCGTCCAGGAGATGCTGGCCAAGCAATGAATGGTGAATTCACCTACGCCCTCGCCTTCATGACCGGCCTGCTCGGCGCCGGCCACTGCCTGGGCATGTGCAGCGGTCTCGCTGGTGGCTTCGCCGCGCACCAGGGCGGCTGGCGCCATCCCCTGCCGCTGCTGACCTATCACGGCAGCCGCATTGCGGTGTACGTGCTGCTCGGCTCCCTCGGCGCAGCGCTGGGGCGGGTGCTGGTGCAGACCGGCGCCCTCGGCAAGATCCAGGGCCAACTCATCATTCTCGCCGGCCTCGTGATCATCGTGCTCGGCCTCGGCATCGCCGGACTGCTGCCGTGGCTGGCGCCGAAGCGCTGTGCCACGGACAACAACACGGTGCAGGTGCTGCGCCGCCTGCCGCGCTGGCGCCAGCGCCTGGCGCCGCTGGTGGCCGGCACGCTCAACGGCCTGGTGCCGTGCAGCCTGGTATTTTCCGTGGCGATACGCGCCACCGCCACCGCCGATCCGCTGCGCGCCGGACTGCTGATGCTTTGCTTCGGCCTCGGCACCCTGCCGGTGATGGCGGCCATCACCGCCCTGAGCGGTCACATCGGCCACCGCGTCCAGGGCCTCGCCCAGCGCCTGGCCGGCGTGACCGTCATCGCCCTCGGCGCGTGGACGGTCTACGAGGGCGTGATCTTCTACCAGGTGATGAGCGGGCTGGCGAATTGAAGCAGCACAGGTCACGTTGCGCGTTTACGTGACAGAACTTTTTGCAGGACCAACGAGAGCGACACAAAGGAGAGTAATCATGACCGACAAACTGAGCCGCAGAAACGTACTCAAGGCCCTGGGGCTGAGCACCCTGGCCGGCCTCACCTTCACCCGCACCGCGACCGCCATGCCGAACACCGACGGCACGCCGATGCAGTTCATCCCCAAGACCGCGCCTGATGCCAATCCCCTGCAGGATGAGCTGAGCAAATATCCCAAGTGCCCCTACTGCGGCATGGACCGCACCAAGTGGAACCACAGCCGCCATCTGGTGCATTACGAAGACGATCTGGTCGACGGCACCTGCTCGCTGCACTGCGCCGCCCTCAGCCTGTCCATCAACCTGGATCGCGGACCCAAGGCCATCTACGCACCCGACTTCGGCTCCAGCGAGAAGATCAAGCCGCTGGTCAACGTCGACAAGGTCACCTACCTCATCGGCTCCAAGCTGCCCGGCACCATGAGCAAGACCAGCAAGATGGCCTTCGCCTCCGAAGCCGCCGCCAAGGCGGCACAAAAGGAGAACGGCGGCGAGTTGGGTAATTTCGATACCGCCCTGCGCCAGAGCTACCTCAACATGGCCGAGGACACCATCATGATCCGCATGCGCCGCGCCGAGCGTCGCAAAAAAATGATGATGGACAAGCAGCACAAGATGTAACGCGCACAACGCACCATCCTTCTTACCCCCCTCTCCCTCAGGGAGAGGGTTGGGGTGAGGGGATCAATTAGCCGGAACCAGCACAGCGACACGTAGGTTAAACACCACAACAAGACAGCAGAACCAACCATGCACAACATCAAACAAAAACTCGCCGCCACCCTACTCCTGGTCATGACCACCGGCCTCGCCCACGGCGGCGAACTGAATCTCCCCAACCCCGGCCCCAAGGACACCTGCCCGGTGTGCGGCATGTTCGTCGCGCTATATCCGGAGTGGATCGCCACCGTGCTCTACAAGGACGGCCATGCCCACCACTTCGACGGCGCCAAGGACCTGTTCAAATACCTGCACGACCTGCCGCACTGGGCCCCCGGCCATCGCTTGGATGACATCCAGGCCATCGGCGTCACCGAATACTACGGCCTCACC
>Ga0172382_10008234_pt1 | contig 14579 bp, 14 predicted proteins | sample Leawel138RmetaG_FD_122245 | JGI IMG/M metagenome (GOLD analysis project Ga0172382, IMG submission 122245) | Leachate microbial communities from a municipal landfill in Southern Ontario, Canada - Leachate well 138R metaG | ecosystem: Engineered > Solid waste > Landfill > Unclassified | place...
CATCCCCCAGTTATAAAAGTTCCGGATATCCTCTTCATAGATGGTCGCCGTCATGGCGATAACCGGGATGGGATGAATCGCTTTCCGCTCTGCCTCGATCTTCCGGATTTCACGGGTAGCTTCCAGTCCGTCCATCCCAGGCATGTGAACATCCATTAAGATCAGGTCAAAGGAATGGCGCAAAAACATTTCCACCGCCTCGCGTCCGTTTACTGCCAACTGTACCCGATGACCAAGCTTCGCGATGTTGATCGTCGAGACTTTCTGATTAATGACATTATCCTCGGCAAGCAGGATGTTCAACGGTCTGGTTTTATACTCGTTTTGTGTTTCTTCGTTAACGATCGGCTCGGAAGTTGCCCGCTCCAACGACACTGTGAACCAAAAGCGGGAACCTTCCCCTTCTGTACTTTCAACACCAATATCGCCGCCCATCATTTTAACCAGACGCTTCGAGATGGCAAGTCCCAGTCCTGAACCTCCAAAATGACGCGTGGTCGAGGTATCGGCCTGCGAAAATGACTTAAACAATTTCTGCTGGTTTTCAGGAGAAATCCCGATCCCGGTATCCTCCACTTCAAAGCGGATCACATCTTTACAACCGGTTTTCCGAATGCATGATACCGTGACGCTGACTGATCCTTTTTTGGTGAATTTTATCGCATTATTAATCAGGTTGATCAGGACCTGTTTCACCCGAAAAGGATCACCCTGTACCGTTTCGGGAACATCCTGGCAAATATGAACCGACAACGCGAGATTTTTCTGTTTGGCACTATAAACAAGCACTTTATAAACATCATCAACCTCATTACGAATATTGAAACTGATTTGTTCAAAAGAAATCTGGCCTGCTTCAATCTTTGAAAAATCCAGAATATCATTGATGATCATCAGCAACGTTTCGCTCGAAATATCGATGATACTCAGATATTCCCGCTGCTGTCCGTCAAGATTTGTTTGGCGCATGATCTCGATCATCCCCACAATCCCGTTGAGCGGCGTGCGAATTTCATGCGACATGTTGGCCAGGAACATCGCTTTGGCTTTTGCAGCCTGCTCTGCCACATCACGGGCTTTTTTCAGTTCTTCCCGGGCCATCTTTAACGAGATGTGGAGCTCGACCCTGGCTCTCAACTCTTCCGGACTGAATGGCTTCAAAACATAATCGACGGCGCCGAGGCTGAATCCCTTCACCAGGCTTTCCTCATCACGTTGTGCTGTCAGAAAGATCACCGGGGTATCCCGGTTTATGGAATTGGCTTTGATCTGACGGCAAACTTCAAATCCATCGATGTCGGGCAAAACAATATCCAGTAAAATCAAATCAAAAACATTGGCCATGGTCTTGGTCAGGGCTGATCTGCCATCTTTTGCCGCCGCGATCAGATAATTGTTCTCATGCAGAATCGATTTCATCAAATCAATGTTGATCGCAACATCATCAACGATCAGTATCCGGGGGCGTTGTACCGTTTCTGTCATAGCGTTATACGAAATTGTTCATCCATTCGATTATCTTTTCCGGCGTCCCGATCAAGTTCACGGCCTTCAGCAGCACAGCTTCTTTTGGCATGCCGTATACGACACAGGATTTTTCATCCTGGGCAATGCAAACCGCACCCTTGTTTTTTAATTCCAATAAACCCTTCGCACCGTCGGTCCCCATTCCTGTTAAAAGAATTGCCATGACATTTTCCGAGGCAAAATCGGCTGCAGAATGAAACAGAACATCAACTGACGGCCGATGGAGGTTCACCAATTCACCGTCTTTGAGATCACAAACATAGTAATTTGCCATCTTTCTCACAACCAAATGATAAAATCCATTGGCGATATAAACGTGACCATTTTCAAGAATCTCATTCTTTTCTGCTTCTTTCACCGTCAAAGTGCTTTCAGAATTAAGCCGTTGGGCAAAAATGCCGGTAAATTCGCCGGGCATGTGCTGGACAATCAAGACCGGCGGCAGGTCAGCACGAACTGACTTCAGCATCGTTGCGATCAATTCAGTGCCTCCCGTTGAAGCACCAATCAGGATCAGCTTCTCCATGCCCGGTTTGACTGCCATTACGTTCAGATAGGTTCTCTCACTAATCCGGAGTCTCTTTTTCAACATCCGTAATACAGACATGTTCTGCGCAGAAGCAGCACGGACAGCTTCCAGAAGTTGTATCCTGAAATGTTCCATTTCTTCGGGTTTCCCTGAAACGGGCTTGGTAACAATTCCTGCTGCCCCCAGCGACAGGGCTTTTATCCCCAGTTCCCTGTTTTGAGCCAAGAAGGATGACACGATAACCACAGGCACAGGATACTGATTCATCAGCTTTCTGAGAAATGTCAACCCGTTCATCCGGGGCATTTCAATATCGAGCGTGATCACGTCCGGAACTTCCCGGGCGATCAGTCTGGCGGCTTCATAAGGATCTGACGCGGTTCCGGCCACCGAGATCACAGGATCTTCCCCGAGCATCCGTACCATGAGTTTCCTGACGATTGGCGTATCATCGACAATGAGCACCCGTATTTTCCTTTCTGTTGCCAAAGTTTATGTGGTTTTTATGGTATATTGCTGCAAAACTTCACCCGTTGAGGGATTAAACCAGATTCTGCGTCCCCGGCTTCCCCCGGTACTGGAAGCAACAACAGGAATGCCAAATTCCTCCAGTAGCCGTAAGGCCACGACGATGTTCTTCTCCCCGGTCTGAAAAACGGAACCTCCTTCAGAAAGGACGCTTGCCCCTCCAAATACTTTAGCGGTCAGATCTTTCTTCCGACTGCCTCCGTCGAGCATTTCAAAGATCAGTTTAGGAATAGCCACATTCCCATACCGTGGTGTTTCCAATCCTTCGCCATTCCAAAATGGCAACATATAATGGTTCATACCACCTCTTTTTCCCCGAACATCAAACAGGCATACAGCCACACATGACCCTAACACGGTAAGAATCCGGCCTTCGTTCCTGACCACTATCGTCGAAGGATGCAGATAATATGGCACCTGGTCCATCAAAAGCTAAAACTTTTCTTCACGGTCCAATAAAAAATCATCCAGGCTGCCACATTCCTCATCAGCCAGACTGAGTTCCCCAATTTCGAGTTTGACTTCCAATCCGCCGTCTTCAGGGGTCGCCAACGCAATATTCCCGTCCAAATCGGCAATTAACGCCCCGACAATGGAAAGCCCGAGTCCTTGTCCCGTATTCAGCGTATTGGTACTTTGATCCAACTGTTTAAACCGGTCAAAGATATGCTTGGTTTCCTCCTGAGGGATCCCCTTCCCAAAATCCCGCACAATCAGTGTGAGCTTTTTTCTCTTTGTTTCCGCCGAAACAGCAATCTTACCACGATGGTTACTGAATTTAATGGCGTTGCTTAACAAGTTTTTGACGATCAGCTCAATCCTGCCCGCATCTGTTAAAAATGACCGCACAAGACCGGGTTCCTCCTGATCCTTCACCTGAAGATCAATCTCCAGTTGTTTTTGATCGATCTCCTGCCTGAAAAAATGGATCGCTTGCTGAAGCAAATCGATCAGATTGACCGACACAGGCATGATCTGACCAGCACCCGCCTCGATCATGGCCGCCGCAAAAACATTCTTCAACTGAAAATCGAGATGAAAAGCCTCTTTATGGATCAGTGCAGCCATTTTTTTGGCTTGTTCCATCTCGGTGCTCTCCAGACTGAGGATATCTTCTGATAAGGCTAAGATGCTTGCAAACGGATTTACGATCTCATTGGTAATGTTGCTAATAAAATGACTCTTAAAGGCCTCAGCCTCCTTTAACCGCTCATTCACTTCAAAGAGTTCTGAAGTCAACTGTTTATTCTCGGCTGTCAAGCCGACAATCATCGTTTTATCTGGTTCTTCCACTCTTCACAGTTTTTGATAAATACTTGGCCCAACAAGTGTCACCGGCAGGTCAGAATTGATTAGTGATTCTGAATGACCAAGAAACAAATAACCTTTATGTTCCAGGTGATCCAACACTTGTTTCAAAATTCGCGTTCGGTTAATCTGGTCGAAATAGATCAGTGTATTTCGGATAAAGATAATCTTAAACTTTAAATTCATCCGGCAAGTGGGGTCCATTAAATTCCCGTTTATAAAGCTGACCTTTGCCCTGAGTTGTTTCGCGATCTTAATCCGCGGGTTATCGGTGTCCTTGCTTTTTAAGACATATTGTTTCAGATAAGCGGTGGGAATATCGGCAGACTGGCTAAACGGATAAATTCCCGTGCGTGCCACTTCGAGCATTTTACCAGACACATCACTACCGACAATCAGATAGTCAAGCGAATCACAAAAATTTCTTTTATACGCGTCGAGCGTCATCGCCAGCGAGAATGCTTCCTGGCCGTTTGAGCAACCGGCGCTCCAGCACCTGATTAACGGATCGTTATCCAATGACCGCCGGTGGCACAATTCGGGCAACACCGTCGACATCAGTATCTCAAAATGCCGGGATTCACGAAAAAATGCCGTCTTATTGGTAGACAGGTAATCAATCATCTTCGTTAATTCATCGGACGTATTAACCGGATTAAAAACAAACCGGCAGTACGCTTCAAATGAGTCAAATTTCAATTCATGCAAACGTTTTTGCAGCCTTGACTGAACCATGACGTGCTTCTCAGAGGGTAATTTTAGCCCATATTTGTCACTCAATAGCTTACTGAGCCTGACATAATCCTTCTCTGATAGTTGAATAAGCTGATATCCCATTTCCCAATACAAATACTAAATCCCGGATTGCAAAGCGTGTCAAGACGGAATAAGCCGGCTAATCGCTAAAACGCCTCCCTGACAACTTCTTCAAAACCGCTCAAACTCATTATCCGAATCATCATCAAGGTTCAGGAAAACCCCTTTTTTGGGCTGCACAACTGCAGACTGAAGGGTATACCTGTCATGTTCTGCATTCGGTATCCTGCTTGTCTCATTCTTAATAACCTTGAAAGATGAAACATTCCGCTGCAAATTCTCTGCCTGTGTTGACAACTCCATCGCATTGGTCGCCAACTCTTCTGAGGCTGCAGCATTTTGTTGTGTCACCTGGTTCAACTGCTGGATCGCCAGGTTGATCTGGTCGGCTCCGGCACTTTGTTGGATGCTGGCTGAAACAACTTCATGGATCAGATCAGTTGTTTTGTGGATTTCAGGAACAATCTGATTCATGATTTGCCCCGCGTCTTCTGCACTGGTCACGCTGACGCTCGTGAGCCGCTCGATCTCCAATGCGGCCACTTTACTCCGCTCGGCCAGCTTTCCGACCTCAGCAGCAACAACCCCGAAACCTCTTCCCTGCTCTCCTGCCCGTGCCGCCTCAACAGCGGCATTCAAAGCCAGAATGTTGGTTTGAAAAGCGATATCTCCAATAATGGAAATCTTGTCGGAAATCTCCCGGATGGCCCTGACGGTCCGATCTACTTTTTCCCGGCCATCCAGAATATCGCTTTTAACTTTTGTCGATATTTGTTCGGTAATCTTCGCATTTTCAGTCGTCTGCTGAATGCTGGCAGTCATCTCTTCGACGGCAGAAGAGACTTCTTCGGTGGAAGATGCCTGTTCGGATGCTCCCTGTGACACATTCTGGGAGGTCGAACTGATCTCCAGACTGGCATTGGCCATATTGTCGGCGGCAACCGTCACCGCAGCGATGGTCTGTCTCATCATTTCACTCATTTTTTGAAGATTAGAGGCCAAATCGCCAACCTCGTCCTTTTGATCAATATCCAACCGTACCGTCAGATCCCCTTTCGAGATGGCCTGGGCAAACGCAACCCCTTTCTGAAGCGATTTCGTAACCATACGACTGAGGTAAACGGCCACAAACACCGCCAAGAACACACCAACCAATATGGCGATGGAATAGCTGATAATCTGACCTACCCGTTTCCCTGAGTAACTTTTGACGATGTCCATCGATTCACCCCAAAGGTGATCCCTTAGTTCATCCGCGCCCGACACAATCTGATCGGCAAGCTCCTGATACTGCAAAAAAATCTCCGACTGCTTTTTCATGTTGTCAGACAGGATGAGCAAATTTTCCTTATAATTGGCCGCCGCTTGCCCGATGTCGTCAACAATAACCTTCTCATCATTTCTTACTGCATTCACCAACAACACATTAATACTCTTGTTAATCTCATCAAACAGCGTTCGTATCCGGTCAAACTGGTTTTCCTTGTTGGTAACAGAGGTTGTTCCGTCAAGAAGGTTAATCTGGTGCCCGTAATCCAATAACTGCCGCAACGTCTCGATTTGAACCGTCCTTGACTTGCTGACGGCACCGCGGGCGGTTTCCTGTCTTAACAGGCTTTCCCGTGCGTACACCGCTTTACTGCAGTGATCCATAAATTGTATTCTGCTGTTTTCAACACGTGCGTGAATCTCGTCTTCATCAAGATTTGCTTCGCGGACTTTCTTAATCAAATCAATATAATCAGAGACCAATCGCTCAAACACATCAATCCGCTGCTCCAGATCAGCAAGTCCGGAGCTTTTCTGCAAAAGCTTTTCTCCTTCCTGAAGCTCTCGGGCCAGTGCCTCCAATTCTTTCAAAGCCTGATCATAATATTCGGTGCCTCCCGACAGCATATAGCCTTGCATCAGGTAAGCCGCCTGCCTCGTTCGGGTCGTGATGTTACCGGTAAACTCGATTTCCCCGACCGTTTTTTTTGTAAGGATCCCAAACCCTTTTTCAAAATCCCACAGCGTGAACACGGCATGGACACACATGGAGAGGCCAATGAGAATCAGCACCGTAAAGGCCCAAAAAAACTTGACTTTTAATCGTAAATCGACAAAACGCATAGTGGTATAATTAAAGATCTGTGATAATCGTTTTTAAATCCTTTTCAAATAGTTTTTCCATGTTTAGCACCAGGATAAACTCGTCTCTTAGCCTGGCGATGGAACTGATAAACTCAAACCGGAATTTCTTTCCCGTCCGCGGCGGAGAACTCAGGTCCCCACCAGTCAGATCAGCGACCTGTAAAACCTGATCGACCACCATGCCCACCTGGTAAACGTCTCCGTCAACCGGTAACATGAACACGATAATACAGGTGTTGTTGGTGATTTCAGCTTCCTGAAAGTCAAATTTCTTCCTTCCGTCAACAACAGGAAGGATTTCCCCAAAAAGATTAATTACGCCAAGGTAAAGATCCGGCGCATGAGGTACTTTCGTAATACGCGACATTTCAAGTATCTTCTTTACATGACCAATATTCGCTGCAAATTTTTCCGGTCCAAGCTGAAATACCAGGTAAGAATTCAGGCCTTTGATGATCTGACTGTTCATTGTGAAAATTTTTGAATAATCGTATTCGTATCTAACACCAACGCCACGTTTCCGTCGCCCAAAATAGTCGCTCCCATAAAGATATCTTCATTTCCCGTCATTTTCGCCACCGGCTTCACAACAGCCTGGTATTCGCGCAAAACATCATCAACCACCAACCCGAAGATATGACTTTTACCGGAAACGGCAATCAAATACTGCCGGGATAAACTTCCCGCGTCGCCGTAAAATTCTTCCCGCAAGTTCAGGTAGGGTATCTGTTTCCCTTCAAAAACTTCCATCCGGAACGGGGAATTATCTTCCTTTTTCCTGACATAAGGATAAATTTTCTCGATACCGGCGACAGGCAAAATATAAAAATCATCCCTGATCCTGACCATTAATCCGTCAATGATGGAAAGTGTAAGGGGTACCCTGATCGTAAAACAAGTCCCCTGTCCTTGTCTCGTCCCGACAAAAATAGCTCCCCTCAAATCATGAATCATTTTCCGGGCGGCATCCAGTCCGACGCCTCTTCCTGAAACATCGGTCAGGTGATCGGAGGTGGTAAAACCGGGTTTAAAAATAACCTGGATCAACCTTTCCTCTGACTCCGGGTCGTCCTGAGCGATCAGTCCTTTATCTACAGCCTTCGTCCGTATCTTCTCAAAATCAAGCCCCTGTCCGTCATCTTCAATCCGGATCGTCACATCATTTCCTTCGTATCCCGCGGTAATTGAAATTGTCCCCGCAGGCGGTTTATTTCTGGCAGTGCGCTCTGCCGGAGTTTCAATTCCATGGTCTAAACAGTTACGCACCAGATGGATCATCGGATCGATCAGCTTTTCGATCACGTTTTTGTCCACCTCGGTGTCCCAACCCTCCAAAACAAGGTTAACTTCCTTTTTCAACTCTGCCGACAAATCCCGGACGAGCCTTCTGAAACGGGTAGCTACCTGATAAATAGGGACTAAACTCATATCCAGGGCATTATCACGCAACTGACGAATCAGCTTATTAAAACGTTCGGCCAGCAGTTCGATGTCTTTATCGTTCCGGGTTTCAGCCAGGGCATACAATCTGGACTGGGCGGTGATCATTTCGCTGACGAGATTCATATACTCATCAATTCGGCCGGAGTCAACACGGACAGTTGACCAAACCGCGTCATCCGGAGACGTGTTCGGAACCGCAACGGGAGGTGATACGGGGACCTTGACTTCCGCCATTTCCTTTATCCGTTCAGGAACGGACCCGGGGTCTTCATTGAAAAAAATCCTGATCTTTCCTTCATCACTGAGGATAGCAGGATCAGGTATTTCGTAAATATCGATCCGGGAATGATCACGAACAAATAAAAAAACATCCTCAATTTCCGTTCGCGGAACATCCGTGGTCAGGATGGCCCGCCACGCGGTGTAACATGTCTCAACCTGAAGCAGATCAAGGAGCGGAACCTTCTTCATGTCTGCTTCGACACGACAATCACCCAGCGTATTCAGTTCATCAATCAGGTATAACGGATTCGTACCATTTCTAAAAACATGTTCCCCCGGCTCAAAGAAGATATAATACGATTTTTTTTCTGCTGCCGGGTCTGAAACGCAACCCGGAGTCAACGAAGAAAATGCTGCTGACCCGGCATTGGGCTGTTCATCCATAAACTGACGAATCTCCCCTTTCATCTGGTCGACCAGCTTTTTTAAATCGTCCGGGACGACAAGTACCAGCAGATTCTTCAGAACATCGACACATCGCAGCGTAAAACTGATCAACGCCGGATTCAACGGCAAGGTGCCTTCACGAATCAATTGATACAGCGACTCCAGGTCATGCGTGAATTCACTTAACAGTCCAAATCCAAACATACCGCCACTCCCTTTAAGAGAATGCATGATGCGGAAAATCTCGTCAATATGATCCTGCCGTCCATAATCCTGCTCTAATTCCAATAAACGCTGTTCTGCCCTGTCGCAATTGTCCCTGGCCTCTTCAATAAACCGTTGCTGAAACTTCTCGATCACCTGACAAGTCGCCTAATTGTTTGAATTAATTTTTCAACAGCAAAAGGTTTATGGATCCAACCCGTAGCGCCGGCGTTCCTGGCATGAAGAATGAGATCCCGCTGCCCTTCTGTTGTTAGTACCAATACGGGCAAGCGCCTGTATTGTTCTTTTTCTCTCACCCATTTGATCAACTCCAGACCATTCATCTCCGGCATATGATAATCGGTCAGCAATAAATCAACTTTATTTTCATTCATAATGACGGTCGCTTCCAATCCGTTGGTCGCCGTGAAGACCTCAAATCCTGATTTCTTCAAGGCAAAAACGATCGCTTCCCGAACACTCTCGGAATCTTCAGCGACCACCAGCCTTTTTGGATTTCCCGGAATCATCATCAAAGCCATTTTGAAAAACCTGTACCATGCAGCAGTTGTAACTGTTCTTCCCCGATCAGCCATTTGACGGTAACATCAAAACCCAGCCCTTTCAACAGACTGATGAAAGCATGAAACAACTGCAAAAAAGACAAATCAATATCGACCACCTCTTTAATAACAATATCCAAAGATGCAGAAAAAGTCGACATCAACCGCATCAACCTTGATTTTATTTCGCCGGTATGCTCCATGATTAGTTGTCCGGAAAAAACAAGCTGGTCCCGCCCTCCTTCTGTTTTCCACATAGCAACAAGATAGTCTTCCATAGCCCAAAGGTAAAAACTTAATCTGTAAACTTCCGCTTCCACAAGCAGTAAACTGTTTTTGAATCTGTTGTACGCCGATGAAGCACCGGTTCGTGAACAGCTCATCCGTAGATTCCGGCCCATGCAGGATTGAACGGCGGTCATTCCTGAAGCGCCTGACGGATCATCTCCGTCAGCAAGGCCTTGTCCCGTTTTACCACCGTCAACAGCATATCCAATACCGACGTTCGGTTCATCCCCAGTTTCACTCCCGTTTCATCAATAAACTTCAAATTACCTTCCGATAATCTGAATGCGGTCAAAACTTTCTTCCTTTCCCTTTTCATGACCGGTAGAATTGCGCCCTGAACTTTCTGCTGCTCACTGCAAAGCCTGTCTCCCGGTCAAAAACAGCAGTTCTCCCGTTACGTAACGCCTGAGCAATGAAGGTAAAACGGGATACGTAAATGATCCTGCATGCTGTCCCGTTCACAAAAACAGTGTCTCCAACCTGCAAACCATCACCGCGCCGGATCTTGTGAGCAAACTGTTCCTTTAACAACTGGTATTCCCGGTTCAGTTCCTGCATCAGGACAGTGCTTCCACCCTTGTCAGGATGATAAATCATGGCCAGCTTTTTATACTCCTTTTTCAACTCCTTTTCAGAGGCTACCGTTGGCATATACATCACCGCAAAATTAGCATTGTTATACAATATATAACATTGTTATACAAATAAACAAAAAAAAAGCTTCTCTTGTTTCTATTGCATGGAATAAAATTTCAAATAAATTATTAATGCTAAAAGATATCCGAAAAAACTATCAGCAATTTCGGTTGAAAGAGGAAGAAACAACCGCCCATCCCCTTGATCTGTTTGAGATCTGGCTGAATCATGCGATTGAAAGCAAACAGGATGAGCCCACTGCCATGACGCTGGCCACTTGTGCAAACGGCCATCCTGATACGCGGATGGTCCTGCTCAAGGAATTCAGCCGCGAAGGTTTCATTTTCTTCACCAATTACAACAGCGCGAAAGGCCGGCAGATCAGCAGGAACAAGCACGTTGCGCTCAACTTCTTTTGGCCAAAACCGGAGCGCCAGGTCCGGGTAAGGGGACACATCAAGAAACTCCCGGACAGCCAGTCTGTCACCTACTTTCTCTCCCGCCCAAGGGAAAGTCAGCTTAGCGCGTGGGCTTCTGATCAAAGCAAGGAAATTAAGGACAGGGATACCCTGGAACACCGATACCGTTACTACGAGGAGCTGTTCAACGGACAGGAAATAAAAAAACCTGACCATTGGGGTGGTTATCTCGTGGTACCGACTGAGATTGAGTTTTGGCAGGGACGGACGAATCGCCTGCACGACCGCATCAGCTATGTTTTTGAAAATGGTCTGTGGACAATTTCCAGGCTTTCGCCGTGAAACGGGCCATGAGATGATATTCACATCACAAAAGGCATCCTCTTTTGCTCCGGCACGCGTCTTCCCTTAAAAATACTTTTTATATCTTAGCGGAAAAAATGATTCCAAAAATACGATACGAAGGACAGAATTTTATCCTGCTGGCTGGTCCCTGTGTCATAGAAGGCGAAGAGATGGCTTTTGAGATAGCCAGGGAAATCAGCGGAATCTGTGATCGTTTAAAAATACCGTTTGTTTTCAAAGGGTCATACCGAAAGGCAAACCGTTCCAGGCTGGATTCCTTTTCAGGCATTGGTGATGAAACAGCATTGAAAATATTACAAAAAGCGGGTGAAAAATTTGATATCCCAACGGTGACGGATATTCATTCACCGGCAGAAGCAGAACTGGCGGCCAGGTACGCAGACGTTCTTCAAATCCCTGCATTTCTGTGCCGGCAAACGGACATTCTTTTGGCAGCGGCGGCAACGGGAAAAGTGGTTAACATCAAGAAAGGCCAGTTTTTGTCGCCCGACTCGATGAAATTCGCCGTCAACAAGATCCGGGAGGCCGGGAACAACAAGGTGATGATCACGGAAAGAGGAACCACTTTTGGATACCAGGATCTGGTTGTCGACTACAGGGGAATTCCTGAAATGAAAAAAAACCGTTGCCCGGTTATTCTCGATATCACGCATTCGCTCCAACAGCCCAATCAGGGCAGCGGGGTAACCGGAGGAAAGCCTGAACTGATCGAGACCATCGCCAGGGCGGGAATCGCTGTTGGAGCCGATGGCATCTTTATCGAAACCCATCCCAATCCGGCCGTTGCCAAATCGGACGGCGCCAATATGCTCCGTCTCGATCTGCTGGAAAACCTGCTGGTCAAACTGGTAAAACTAAAGCGTACGATAGACCAATTATAAAAATTGAAGGACTAAATGAATTACGATTGCAGATTAACGATTGAAGAAGTTGTGAGTCACGATTAGCGAGTCGTGAGTCCGGTTTTTTTCCGGCCTCGGGTGTCCGGATTCCGGTCTCCTTTTTATCATCTGCGTGAATCATTACCAATCATCGAAAAAAGGAAGTTATGGAAGCCGTTTTAGATCGCTTTATGAAGGAGTTTACGTTACCATTTCATAATTCCGTGCTTAGTTTTACGGTTATCCTGATCATTATTCTGCTGGCTCCTTTTTTGTTACGGAGAATCCGGGTCCCGGGAATTATTGTGTTAATTATCTCCGGCGTGATCATCGGTCCACAGGGATTTAATCTGATCGCGCGGGATGAGGCGGTTGTCTTGTTTTCGACGATTGGGTTGCTTTACATTATGTTTCTCGCCGGTCTTGAACTTGACCCGGATGAATTTAACAGTAACAAGAATAAGAGTATCCTGTTTGGTGCATTCACGTTTGCGCTGCCGTTGCTCATCGGATTTCCGGTATGCCACTTTTTCCTGGGATACGGGTTTCTTACGAGTCTGCTTACAGCGAGTATGTTTTCGACCCACACCCTGATCGCCTATCCCATCGTGAGCAGGCTGGATGTCACCAAGGACGAGGCTGTCGCCATTACCGTTGGCGGCACGATCATCACGGATACAGCCGTGCTGATCATCCTGGCCCTGATCAACGGAATTCAAACCCAGAGCAGCGGATGGGCTTTATGGGTCCAAATGGGTGTCCTTTTTTCCCTCTTCTTCGTGTTTATGTTCAAAATTATTCCCGCCGTCGCCAGGTGGGTTCTGAAAAGGATTGAAAATGAGCGCTATTCACACTATATTTTCGTACTTGCCATCGTCTTTTTCTCCGCATTCTCAGCCGAGCTGGCCGGCCTTGAACCGATTATCGGCGCATTTACGTCAGGACTGGTCCTGAACCGGCTAATTCCCAAAACCTCGCCCTTGATGAACAAGATCGAATTTGTCGGGAATGCCCTTTTTATTCCATTCTTTTTGATTTCGGTGGGTATGATCATCGATCTGAAAGCAGTCTTCGGCGGACCAAAGACGCTTTGGACTGCGCTGGTGCTGACGATCGTGGCCTTTGCCGGCAAATGGATAGCGGCTTTTATGACTGCTCGTCTTCTTCATTACACGTCTGCACAAAAACAAATCATCTTTGGATTGAGTTCAGCCCACGCGGTTGCTACGCTTGCAGTCATCACCGTGGGCTATGAAATGGGTATTCTTGACCTTCATATCCTGAACGGGACCATCATTTTGATCCTGATCTCCTGCATCATCTCCAGCCTGATCACAGAAGGTGCTGCCAGGAAGCTGGCCATCCGGAAGTCGTCGGAGATCGTCGCGTTACCCGATTCGGAATTTGACCGGGTATTGGTCACCATCTCCAATCCGGCCACCATGACCGACCTGACCGACTTCGCGCTCAACATATCCGTCCCAAAGACAAATATTCCCGTCTACGTGCTGACGGTGGTCAATGACAATCAGCAGGCCAAGCAACGGCTCGCGGAGACGCGGCAGAAACTTCAAAAGTTGATCAAACACGGGGCCGAAACGGAACGGGAGATCGAGATCATCGCGACGCTCGATCAGAATGTGGCCAGCGGGATCAGAAGGGTCATCACGGAGATCGCGGCCACCGACCTTGTGGTGGGAACTTCTCCCCGATCACGGTTTTCGGATGTCATCTTTGGAAACCTGATGCAACATTTGATGAATTCCACCAACCAGTTATTATTTTTCTACAAACCAACCTATCCCGTTTACCAGCATACCTGCATCCAGGTAATCTGCCCCCCCCACTCGGATAAGGAGTATGGATTCCAGAACTGGCTCAGAAAAATATCCCTGCTTGCAAAAAACCTGAACATCCTTTGTAAGTTTTACAGTGACCATGCAACCGTTGATGCCATTCAATATGCCGTCAATTATTTAAAAATCAAAGGAAACTTTGAATTCGAAACCGCCGATGTCTTCACGGAAATGTCAAGGATCAGCGCCGGTTTCAGGGAAACTGATCTTATCACGTTCATCCAGCCCAGGAAAGGATCGGTTTCGTCCTATTCGACTGATGTGAGGAATGTCACCAACATCATGGACGGTGAAAAGAAACACTACGCTTATCTGATCATCTCCCCCAATCATCCGACTCCGGTGAATGAATAATGGTCAATGAAAGAACAGATAGCCCATCAGGATGGCTGCGACTATTCCAAAAAAATCGG
>Ga0172382_10008235_pt1 | contig 14578 bp, 12 predicted proteins | sample Leawel138RmetaG_FD_122245 | JGI IMG/M metagenome (GOLD analysis project Ga0172382, IMG submission 122245) | Leachate microbial communities from a municipal landfill in Southern Ontario, Canada - Leachate well 138R metaG | ecosystem: Engineered > Solid waste > Landfill > Unclassified | place...
GCCCGCCCTGGAAGAGGCCTTTGCGCAGACAGGACCCGCTTTGATCGCCGTGCCCGTCGACTACCGTGAAAACGTCAAACTGACCGAACGCCTGGGAAAGATGGTCTGCACGCTCTAATGCGGGTCGATCAACCTCGGCGGATCAGCGTTTCGATCTCGGCGACCTTCGTGCCCCATTCCGGAGTCTTGTTCGCGCCGGCGACCATGGCCTCCATCAGACGATAGGCCAGTCGACGCTGGCCTTCGTCCAAATCCGTAAGTTTGTTGAGCAGAAACAGGTATTGTCCCTGCTGCGTCGATAAGGTCTTCACCAGCGCAAACAGCACCAGCGAACCGGCGCCATGAGTGTTGTCGCGAACGATATTCAACAGCTCTTCCAAAGCATCCATGATCAAGGCTCTTGGTTAATGGAGTTTACTGATCAGACGCGAAGGACATGCGCGATGCGGAACCTGAACTGACTTTTACGCGCGAGGAACAGGCTTCGCTTTTCCCGTAGCGGATTCCCAGCCCTTGATGCCGTTCGTGGCTAATCGCCCTTGCCCGTTCGACCGTTCGGTTGTTGTACCACCTGATTCCTCAGATACACCGGCAACGCCTGCTCCGCAGGCACCGCCCTTCCCGCGGCGAAGTCGCGCGCGGCAAGCTGCGCAATATCCGCCGCGTGCGGCAGCGCCGAGGCGTCGTAACCGATCAGCGCCGGTCCGAAGTGCGCTTCCAACGCCTCCGGATACGCCGCCCAGCCGCTACCCGCGCCATACCAGCGCGTCCCGAACGGCACGCTCACCGCTGTGGCGGCGCTGACCTGTTCTTCACAGAGCGCGGTCGGTATGCCCGCGGCGTCAGCGGCATAGGCCGCCCAATAGACCTCGTTCATGCGCGCGTCGATCGCGCAGAACAGGCTCGCAGTCGCATCGTGCTGCAGCCCGGCGTGCGCCAGGGCGGCCAGCGTCGATACCGGCACTACCGGCAACCCGGCGGCGAAGGCAATGCCCTGCGCGACACTGGCGGCGATCCGGAGGCCGGTGAAACTGCCCGGTCCCCGGCCGAACGCGATGGCATCGAGTCGTCCGGGTTTGATGTCCGCCTCGTTCAGCAGTCCGTCGAGCATCGGCAATAACAGGCGGGCATGCGCGCGCGGCGCGACCTCGAAGCGCTCCCGCACCGCGCCGTCGATCAGCAGCGCGGCGCTGCAGGCTTCGGTCGCCGTCTCGAGCGCCAGAATTTTCACGCTTCTACTCCCCGACTCACCGGTTGTTGGAAGAAGGCTTGCACGTCCTCCAGACGCCGGGTCGGCGGCATGGGCGGGAGACTGGCGCGAAAGATCTTGCCGTAGCCTTTGTTGAGCACCCGCGGGTCGCAGAGCACCAGCACGCCGCGGTCGTCCAGATCGCGGATCAGGCGTCCGGCGCCCTGCTTCAATGCGATCACCGCCTCCGGCACCTGAATCTCGAAAAACGGATTGCCACCCGCCGCGCGCGACGCATCGATGCGCGCCTGCAGGACCGGATCGCCGGGCGAGGCGAAGGGCAGCTTGTCGATCAGCACCAGCGACAAGGCCTCGCCACGCACATCCACGCCCTCCCAAAAACTGCCCGTGCCGAGCAGCACGGCATTACCCTGCGCACGGAATCGTGCCAACAGTTCCGCGCGCGGCGCCTGCCCCTGGACCAGCAACGGAAATTCCAGCGCCTCGCGCAGCGCCTGAGCCGCCTCCTGCAAGGCGCGGTGACTGGTGAACAACAAAAATGCGCGCCCGCCGCTCGCCTGAACGACGCTGCGCGCGATTTGGGTCACCGCGGTGGTATAGCCCGGCGCGTTCGGTTCCGGCAGTCCGCTCGGGAGATACAGCAGTGCGTTGTGCGCGTAGTCGAACGGGCTGTCCAGCCGCAGCGTACGCGGTCGATCCAATCCCATGGTCGAAATGTAGTGGCCGAAGTCGTCGCCGACCGCCAGAGTGGCCGAGGTGAAGATCCAACTGTTGTCGAGCCGTTCGAGCTGCGCCTGAAACGGCGCGGCAATCGACAGCGGTGTGAAGTGAATCGCGAAGCCGCGCGTGAAGGTCTCCACCCAATGCACATACTCCGCCGGCGGCTGTGCGGCCACCTGCTGGAGGCGTTCGCAGAGGCGCTCGGCGCGCTGCCAGCAGTTCTCCAGACCGCGGCCACGCGGCGCAGCGGCCTTCAACCAGTCGCGCAAGGCGTTCAGTTGGGCGCGCAGTTCCTCCAATGCGGCGCGCAGTCGCGGGGGATTGCCGAACTTTTCCCAGACCTGACGGACACTGGCGGGACCGAATGCGAGCCGCAATTCCGCCACCGCCCGTTCCAATGCCGTCGCGGCGTCCGGCAGATCGCCCATGTCGCCCGCCTCGCGCAGATGCTCCTGGACCGCGTCGCGCGCCAGCCCGGCGAGTTGTCGGCTGCCAAGACTCATACCGAAGAACTGGGTGGCAACCTCCGGAACCTGATGGGCCTCATCGACGATGACGGCGTCGACGCCCGGCAACAACTCGCCGAAACCCTCGTCCTTGAGCGCCATGTCCGCAAACAGCAGATGGTGATTGACGACCAGGATCTCGGCCTCCTGGGCTGCGCGGCGCGCCTTGACCACGAAACAGTCATTGAAACTCGGGCAGTCGCCGCCAAGGCAGTTGTCGGCGGTCGAAGTTACGCGCGACCACAGTGGCGAGTCCTCCGCCACCTCCGCCAGTTCGCGGATATCGCCGCTGCGGGTGCGCCCGGCCCAACTGCGCACGTGTTCGAGTTCGGCCGCCTGATCGCGGCTGGTGAAGCGGCCCTCGGCCGCCGTCAGATCGAGCCGGTGCAGACAGAGATAGTTGGCACGACCCTTGAGCAGCGCGACACGGGTGGACAGCCCCAGCGCACCGCGCACGGTCGGCAGATCGCGATCGAAGAGCTGGTCCTGCAGGTGCTTGGTGCCGGTGGAGACGATGACCTTGCGGCCGGACAACAGCGCCGGTACCAGGTACGCGAAGGTCTTGCCGGTACCGGTACCGGCCTCGACCACCAACTGGCCGCCCGCCTCCAGGATGCCGGCCACCGCTTCGGCCATACTGCGCTGCGCGGCGCGCGGGGCGTAGCCCGGCAACACGCGCGCCAGCAGGCCCGAAGGCGCAAAAACGTCGCTGATATCCATTGTGGGCGTATTACCCGCTCGGTGGAGGGCGCTGGGCGCGGCCCGCGGTCACCGCCAGATTGTCCGGGGAGCTCGCCGACGCCGCGGCCGCGAAGCTTTGGAGGCGACTCAGGTTCCGGATTGATTGTCCCAGACCGCGTCGAGGATCACGCCTTCTTCGCGCGTCCAGACCAGTTGGCCGATCGCCTTGAACTTTGCAACCGACAACAGTCCCCGTTTGGCGCGCTTGCTGGTTTCGGCCTCGGCGATCGCCGGCACCAGTTCGTCGCGCTCCGCTTCGTAGATCTCAAAGGGTTCGTAGTTGTCGTCCATCAGTACCAGCACGACGCTGTCCCAATCCTGCGCCGTCTTCAACTGGCCGATGCGATGGCCGGATTTGGCGTCGTCGAAGATGGTCCGACTCTTGATCTGAATGCGCTTGCCGTCGCGCGGGCCGCGGCCGAGCGCGTCGTAACCGAGGCTATCGTCGTTGACCAACTCGAGATCGAGCAGCCGCGCCGCATCGTTCTCGGCGATCTCGGCGCTGACGCCCGGCAGCGGCTTGCCGGTGGCACGCCGATAGTCCGCGGCCAGCTTGCGCGCCTGGGTTATCAGAGCATCGACGGAATAAAGTGTCACCCGGTCCCCGCACGAGGCCAAGCCGTACTCCGGCCCGACACGCCCCTGTTCTATCGAACCACGCTATCGGCCCGATCTCCATGGAATAGGTTTTCGCGGCATTGTACACGAAGCCCCGGACATTCAGCGCGAGGGGTACAGGGGTCGCGCACCTGGGGCGTCACTCGAACTGCGCGGCCTTCTGATCGGCCGCCTGCGCCCCGGCCAGGTCGCCCTTGGCGCGTCGCGCATTGGCGATCAGTTGCCAGTTACGCGCCTGTAACCCGCGATCGCCGCCGGCAAGGCTGTTGGACTTGTTGGCCAGTTGGATCGCCTGGTCCTGTTGACCGAGGTCGAGGCGCACGGCCGCCAGACGGTGCCAGAGCAAGGCATTACGCGGTTCGATCCGCAAGGCGCGCTCCAGTGAGGCGGCCGCGGCATCGAGGTCGCGCGTCTGGTATTGACGGTCGGCGCGTTCCATCAGCGCGATGACTGCGGAATTTTCCGGAGGCGGCGCAGGGATGGCGGTGCCGCTGACCGGCGGCGGCAAGGGCGCGGGCTCGGTACGCGGGAACTCGGGCTCGGTCGGCGCCGAGCCGCGTTCGATGACCGGCGGGCGGCGCTCGTCGACCGTATAGGTCGCACAGGCCGTCGACAACAAGACCAGTGCCGCCGGGATAAAAAGCCGCAGCAACCCGTTCATTGAAACAACCCCTTCAGCCAGTCGATGGGTTTGGATAAATCGTCCCCTGCGCAGGGCGCGCGCGCCTCGGGCGCGCTGCCGGCGATGAAAGGCAATTGTACGGCATCGGCGCAACCGGTGTCGGCGCGCAGGCCGCTGATGCGATCGATCCAGACGCTTTCCACCCGCTCCGAGTGCGTCAGAACCAGGGGTTGGACACCGACCGCAGCCATGTAATCGCCCCAGATCGGCAGCGCGCCGCTGGCCCCGGTCAGGCCCATGGCCTGGTTGTCGTCGCGACCGACCCAGACCACGGCAACCTGATTGCCGGTGAAGCCGGCGAACCAGCTGTCGCGCATATCGTTGGTCGTGCCAGTCTTGCCGGCGATGCCGCTATCGAGACCGAAACGCGCCCCGAGACCGGCGGCGGTTCCCTCGCGCACCACTGCCTGCAAGGTGCTGTTGACCAGCAGCACCGGATCGGCGTCCAACACCTGCTCGACCTGCAAGGGATAGCGCTGCAATGGCTCGTTGTCCGAGGTCAGCACGGCGCGGATCGACTGCAAGGGTGAACGGAACCCACCCGCCGCCAAGGTCTGATACATGCGCATGACATCGAACGGTGTGAGGTCCGCCGAGCCGAGCATAAGCGCCGGGAAGGCGTTCAACGCACCCTGAATACCCAGCTTGCGCATGGTCGCGACGACCTTGTCCGGCCCGACATCGACACCGACGCGCACCGTCGGTACGTTGTACGAATGCGTCAGCGCATCGAACAGCAGCACCGGGCCGCGGAACTTGAGATCGTAATTGCGCGGCTCCCAGAGATCGCCCGGACGCGCCTCCAGTTGCAGCGGGCTGTCGTCCAGCCAGCTCGCGAGCGTGTAACGCTGCGGTTGCATCAACGCGGTGAGATACACCGCGGGTTTGACCAGCGAGCCGATCGGTCGCGTCGCATCCAATGCGCGATTGAAGCCGGCCATGCGCGGATCGCGGTCACCGACCAGCGCAAGCACCTCGGCGCTGTCGACCGCCGTCGCCAGCAGCGCGCCCTGCAAGCTGTTCGCCGGCAGTCCGCGATTGGTCTCGGTCTGGGCCAGGCGCTTGGCGACCGCGGCCTCGGCGGCGGTCTGCGCCAACGGGTCCAGGGTCGTGAAGATGCGCAGCCCTTCGGAGGTCAGGTCCTCCTCGCGGTAGTCGCGATATAGCTGGCGCCGTACCAGATCGAGAAACGCCGGATGGGCGTTGGCGGCCAACAGGCGCCGCTTCGAAACGCCGAGCGGCCGGTCCTTGGCGCGACGACCCTGCTCGGCCGTGATGATCTCCTGCTCGACCAGGGTATCCAGCACCAGATCACGCCGCTGCAACGTACGTTGCGGGTGCTTGCGCGGGTCGTAGTAGGACGGTCCCTTGATCATGCCGATCAACATCGCGATCTGCTGCGGCTCGAGTTGATCCAGCGGGCGCTCGAAATAGAAATGGCTCGCCAGCCCCAGGCCGTGCACCGCGCGCGGCCCGTCCTGCCCCAGATAGACCTCGTTCAAATAGGCCTCGAGGATTTCGTCCTTGCTGTAGTGCGCCTCCAGCAGCAGGGCCATGATGGCCTCGTTGAACTTGCGCGTCAGCGTGCGTTCGTTGCTGAGGAAGAAATTCTTCACCAGTTGCTGCGTCAGCGTGCTGCCGCCCTGCACCACGCCGCCCGCGCGGAGATTCACCCACGTAGCGCGCAGCAGCGAACGCGGCGAGAGACCGAAGTGCTCATAGAATTGCCGGTCCTCGACCGCCATCAGGGTCTTGGTCAGCAGCGGCGGGACTTGCTCGAGACGCACCAGTTGCCGGTCTTCCTGCAAGGTCGGATAGATGCTGGCGATCTGCAACGGATCGAGGCGCACGAGATCCAGTTCGCCGCCCGCCGCGCGGTCGACCAGCCGCGTTACCCGATCACCGGAAAACTCCACACCGATCCGCTGTGGAATCTCGGTGCCATCCCAGAACGTGAAACCGCGACTGTGAATCAGATAACGCGAGCCGCTGCGCGCATACTCGCCCGGCCGCGAGGGTTCGCTGACCGCGTGGTAACTGAGCCGTTCCAGTTCCTGGCCCAGCTGCGCCGGCGCCAACGGCCGACCGGCATAGAGTTCCAGCGGGCGCGCATAGACGCGCGCCGGCAGCTCCCAGCGTTTGCCCTCGAACTGCTCGCGCACAATAATGTCGAGGTACAGGATATACGCCGCGGCAATGACACCGACGACCAACAGCAACCGGAACCAGGGAAACGAGGCTCGGCTGCGGCGGCGGGACGATCTGGGTTTGCGTTGGGTACGGCGGCGTCGGGCCATGAAAGGTACAAATATTGAATTGGACAAAAGAATCCGGACACGCGTCCGGACACATGGGAAACGGGCTAGTTCGAACCGCGCATAAGGTTACGCGAGCCGCGCCCCGCTGTCAGCCATTGTGAGCGACCAGCCGACAGAACGACGCGGATATCGGCGGCTCTGCGCCGGCAGCGCGCGCATGCCGACCGTCTGGGCGACGTCTTTGGCGCTGCTTCTGGTGCTGACGTTGGGCGGCTGCGCCAGCCGGCCGCCCGGGGGTGCGGGATTTGCCGCGGGCGAACCCGCCGATGCGGTACGCATGACGGTCGTGGAAACCGCGCAGCAAATGATCGGCAGGCCGTATCGCATTGGCGGAGACGGCCCGCGCGGCTTCGACTGCAGCGGCCTGACCCGCTACGCCTACGGGCGCGCCGGCATCGCCTTGCCGCGCACGTCGGCGGCACAATTCAGCACCGCGCGCCCGATCGCGCGCAGCGACGTTCGACCCGGCGATCTGCTGTTTTTCAACATCAACGGACAGCGAGCCTCTCACGTCGGCATTTATGTCGGCGAAGGACGTTTTATCCACGCCCCGAGCACGGGCAAACGGGTAAGCGTGGAATCGTTGGACAATCCCTATTGGCGACGACGCATAATAGGGGCCGGCCATTACTTCTGAGGCGCCGCACCGATCGGCACGACATCCGCGTAGCCGGCGGCAATCGGAACACTGACCAAGGGGTCGCCGTAGCGCATGACCGAACCCGCATCCTTCGTCGGCACGGCCGGCTGGCGCCACCCGCATTGGCGCGAACGTTTCTATCCGCGACAGTTGCCCACGCATGCCTGGCTCGACCACTATGGACGCCGACTGAATGGCGTGGAGCTGGATGCCGGCCGCCTCGCCAAACTCGATAGCAACCTGAGCGCGACATGGCGCAGCGCCGTTCCAACGGGCTTCGCCTTCACCGTCCAGGCGCCCCGCTTGATCACCCATGTGCACAAGCTGCGCAACTGCGCACCGCTCGTGACCGGAATGCTGCAACAGCTGCAACGGCTCGAAGGCCAGTTGGGTCCGGTACTGTTCAGCCTCCCACCGCGCTGGCATTGCAACGCCGAGCGCTTGTCACGGTTTCTCGAAGACCTGCCGGACGGCTTGCGTTACGCGTTCGAATTTCAGGATAGCGACTGGCTGCGGCCCGAGATCTTCGGCCTGCTGCGCGCCCACGGTGTGGCGCTCTGCCTGAATGATCGGATGCCGCTGGAGCACATGGCCATCACGACCAGCGATTTTGTCTACGTGCGGATGTATGGACCGAAGCCCGGTGGACGCTACACCTCGGTCGGCTTGCGCACCTGGGCGACGCGCGTCGCCGGCTGGCGCCGCAAACGGCTGGACAGTTATGTGATGTTCCAGAACGACGCGCTCGCGCATGGTGCGAAGAACGCATGCCTGTTGCGGGATTTCGAGGAGTTGCGTCCGATCCGGCCGGGTGCGGCATGCGAATGAGTTGCGCGGTTGCTGCGTGTCGCCTGTGACCCAGCCCGGTTGCCCAATGTAGCGCGAACGCATCGGCGTGCAGGCGCGCAACCGCCAGCGGATCAGGTCGACGCGTCCTTTTTTCCCTGGCTTGTCGTGTCGTCGTCGCCGAACAGGCTTGCCAGCAGATCCTCCGTATCGCCCGCGAATTCCGTCGGCGCCGGTGGTTCCCGGTCTGCCGCGCGTTCGACCACAGCAGCAGCGCGAAGGTTATCGTTTTGCGGTATGGGTTCCGGGACGGATCGTGGCGTAGCCGCCGTCCCAGCCTCCGTATCCGCCGCGCCACGGGACTCGATATCCGCAAGGCGCCCTTGCAGGGTCTCCAGTTCGCCGCGCAGCATATTGTTCTCGTCTTCCAACACCATGACGCAGGAATTGAGCTCCGTGTTGGAACGTTGAATCCTGTTGATCGCGTCGGCCAGCTCTCTGGCCTTGTCCGAATCCGGCGTGATGCTGTGCAACATATCCTGCAGCTTGCTGATGGTACGTTGTTGACTGTCGACCAGATCGCGCAGCATCTCTGCATCCGGGTTGCCGTGGGTGCCCCGCATGAGACTGTTGGCCTGGCGCAGGCGCGCGTTCTCTTCGCCCATCGCGCCGAGACAGCGCCGTAGCTCGATCGCCTGGGTCTCGACGTCGCTCAGTTTATGCAACGCCTCCTGCAAGCCTTCAGAATTGCCGCCATGCTCTTCCAGCAGATGACGCAGCTCCTGCATGACACCGTGCTGGTTGTCGATCACCGAGCGCAGATGCCCGATCTGTTCGCGCAGCTTGGTTTCTTCGCTACGCATGCGCGGCACAGCCGCGTCATTTGCATCCGCCGTGCCCGGCTGCGCCTCGTCGACGGACGGCCCGTTCAGCTCGGCGAGCAGCGCTTGCATGCCGGCGACCAGCGCGCGGCGTCCCGACTCCGGGTCGGGGTCGCTGGCCTCCTCGACCTCGAGCTCCAACCGCAGGAACTGCGCCCGCGCGGCAAGCATTCGACGGACCAGCTCGGAGGAATCGTTCGCCGGTTCCGGCGCCCGCTCCCCGGTAGAGGATTCCTGTTCCGTATTTTCGCCCAGCAACCTGCCGGAGTGCTTTAACTGTTTGCGCAGACAATCGGCATAGGTCGCTTGCGTACCGCCGGCGTCCGGAGCCGCGGGTTCTCCGGCGGGACGATCCGTGCGTGCGGCGGCGTCACGCAATGCCTGGCGCAAGTCGGTGATACTGCGTTGCGCATTCCGCCATTTGTACAGCCCGACACCGGCAAGAATCAATGCGAGAAGCACCATCTCTGCGACGGCCAGCAGTCCATAGACGCTGAGAGAGACCATCGCCATCGCGATTACTTCGCGTCGTCCTCGTCGACATCCGCGGCCGCGGCAACCCTGGCAACCTTGCGTTTTCGCCAGAACAGAATCCCGCCGATGCCCGCCGCCACGATCAGATTGGCCAACACGAACAGTGCCACCAGCAAGCCGATGTTGACGCCCGGTTCCGGCGGCGCCTCTTCACGAATCGTCTCCTCGATGATCGGAGGGATCTCTATCGGCGGCGCTTCGGTCACCGGTTCTGGCGTCGGTAGCGGCTCCGAAATCACCGTCTCGATCGCATCGGCGGTGACCGCATCGATCATCAGCGTCTTGGTGCGCTCAAAGTTGGGATTTTTTGCCAGCACGCGAATCCGGTGCTGTCCGGGTACGGTGAAGGCAGGCGCGGCACTGAACACGCCGTCGCCGGCCGCGCGATCGCTGTCGGCGCCGGCGTCGGCCATCGACAATTCGAGGGTTTCACCCTCCGGCTGAACGATTTCCAGGCTGAAGACCGTGTTCTGTACGATTTCCGGTTTGTCGATCACCTGTCCGTTTTCGTGCAACCAGGCCTCAGCCTGCTGCTCGGCGCCGACGAAGGCCGCGGCCTCGCCGAGCTGGGCCTCCAGGCTCAGATTGGTCACCACGTAGACGCGATCGCCGCGATTGTCGCTCGATACCAAACGCCAGGCGCCGGCCTGGGGCTTGTCGACGGTGATCATGTCGAACTGTTCGGACTTGAACCAGCGCACCGCGGCGCCGGCATTGCGCGCGCCGAGGCTACGGCCGTCCGGCGTGACCAGGCCGACATCCACATCGGCGGCCGCCTTGGACGCGACCACGGTGATCTCCTCCACCGCGGTGTCGACCATGAATTCGCCGCCTTCGATCGGCAGCATGTCAGGCTGCTTGGCGCTTTCGAAAATCTGACTGAAGACCTCGTGCAGCTCGCGATCATTGGAGGCCAGTCGCGACAAGGCCGCCGTGCGCTGCGACATTTCGCGCATCAGCGCCATGTCGGACGCCTCGGTGAAGGCGATGGTGTAGACCTCGACGCCGTCCTTCGCGAGTTCGGCGAGCGTCTCGTTGCGGATCTTGTCCGCCAGGATCTGATCCTGCGCGAAATCGCCGGTATCCATCTTGCCGTCCGACATCAGGATCAGCATGCGCCGGCGCTGCGGGTCCGCTTCGTCGCGCAGCATGTCCTGGCCACGGATCAAGGCCGCGTGGAGATTGGTATAGGCGCCTTTCGCAGAAACCTTGTCGGCCGCGGCGAACAACTTGTCCTGCTGCCGTTTGCCGGCCGCGGTGAGATGCAATACCGGATAACCGTTGTCGCTGAAGCTGATCAGCCCGACGCGGTCCTGCTCACCGAGCAAGGAGAGAAACATCTTGGCGGCCGGGACCCGCAACCGTCGCGGATCGGTCTCCTTCATGCTTCCGGAGCTGTCGACGATCAGTACGGCGTCGATACCGGACGTGGCGGCCAACCCGGAAGCCGGCAGGATTGCGCCGCCCAGTAACAGAATTCCGGCGCAGAGGCTCAAAAGGCCGCGCGCCCGGCAATTCACCGATCCTGCGCCGCAAGCATTCATCTTGCATCCTCGAATTCTTTTTAATTCAAACTGTTATGTTCTCTATCGGGCCTGCCCGGAGGTCCGTGCCCGGCCCGTTCCGATGCCGCACCCAGCGGGTTCAAGGACTTACGTTGCAAAAGGCGCGCCAGAGACCCTGGCGCGGAGGGCTGGCGCTGTCAGCGCCTGGTCAGGCGGTACAGTTGTTCCTGCAGAAGGGTCAGTCCACGCGCACGGAAACGTGGGTTCTCCTCGAGAATGTCGCGGTCGTCCAGCGGCTCGATGCGGAAACCGGGCGACCAGAGTTCCTCGACCTCGGTCGCCGTCACCGCGAATGGCGGACCCTGCATTTCCTGCTGCGGGTAGGCGAGCGTGATCAGCAACAGCGGTACGCCGGGCGCGGTAAGACGCGCCATCTGATCGACATAGCGGCGCCGCAGATCGGGCGGCAAGGCGATCAGCGAGGCGCGATCGTAGACCGCGTCGATCGGACCCAGATCGGCGGGCGCGAGATCGAAGTAGTCGCCTTCCAGCAGCCGCACCTCCGCCGCCGTATGGCGGACAAAACGGCCCTCGCGCGCCACTTCGGCGCTCAACCCGTTCTCGTTGAAGAATGCCGCTGTAGCGATCGGACTGATTTCCACCCCGACCACCCGCAAGCCCTGGCTCGCAAGCCACAGCATGTCGCGCGTCTTGCCGCACAACGGGACGAATACCGTTCCGCCGGGAGGCAATTCGAATCGCGACCAATAGCGCTGAAGATGCGCATTGATCTCGTCCTGGTGAAAACCGATCTCGTTGGCTTCCCAACGCGCGTGCCAGAAACTGGGTTCCATCTCTTTGACCTTTCGTGACTCGGCCGGAGCCCGGCAAGCGGGGCCTGACCCTGGTTGGGCCGCACAGGTATGTTCCGCGGTATGGCGCGACGGCGCCCGTGGACAAGTCTAGGTGACTGCGCGCACCGCTTCAGCCGAGCCGCGCAGACAATTGCTTCGCGGCCTCCTTGAGCGGGGCGACCCAGTCGTCGCGGCGACGCTCGATGGGCGCCGAAATCGACAGGCCGGCGAGGATCTCTCCGCGCTCGTCGTGCACCAGTACGCCAATGCATCCCACGCCGGTTTCGGCTTCCTCGTCGTCGTAGGCGAACCCGGCGCGGACGCAGCCGGAGACGTGCTGCACGAGTTGTTCCTCGTCGGTAAAGCTGTAGCGGGTATACCCGGGCAGGCCGGTGCGCCGTGCGTATTCCCGGCACGCGGTCTCGTCGCCCTCGCCCAACATCAACTTGCCAACCGCCGTCACATGCAGCGGCGCACGGCTGCCGACGCGCTGTTCGACGCGCATCATGCGTTCGGGCAAGGCGCGATCGAGATAGATGACCTCGTCGCCCTCGCGCACGGTCAGGTTCACCGTCTCGCCGATCGCGTCGCGCAGGGCCTCCATCACCGGCCGCGCCTCGCGCCGCAGGTCCTGATGCGAGGCGACCCGGCTGCCGAGCTGCAACAGCCGAAGACCGAGCCGATAGTTACTCCCCTCGCGCGCGACCAGGCCGTTCTCGACGGCTGACGCGAGGATGCGGAACGCAGTCGATGGGTGCAGGCCGGTATCCGCGGCAAGCAGTTTCAGGCCGACCGCGCCCCGGTTGCGGGCCAGCGCCTCCAATAGGGCGGTGAGGCGGTCGACGACCTGAATTGAACTGGGGTTGGCCTGGGTCATATTTCGTATCGTGAAATCGATTGCGGATTGCGCAATAGTACGGCCGGATCTATGGTGCTTGCAACCCGCTGCATCGAGGAACCCACCATGAGCACCGCCCCTGAACTCGCCCTGCCCGGCGCCGATTTCCACGACGGCATCCAGTACTTCGCCAATCCCTGGCCGGAAACCGAGCGGTTCGCCCGTGAACCGGCCATCGGCGCGGACCAGCGCGCCATCGCCGATCCCGGCGACCCGAACGCCGTATTCCAGACCCTGCTGGCCGCCGACGCGCTGCGTTATCTCACCCTGCAGATCTGCGGCAGCAAGGCATCGGGCCATCCCGGCGGCTATGCCTCGTCCGTCGAGGCGCACGCCGCGCTGATGATGCTGGGTCACAAACACATCGTCACCGAGGTGGGCCATCACGCGCCGGGCTTTTACAGCGCGATGTTCCTCGACGGCTCGCTCGAGGCCATGGGCATCAGGACCGTGGCCGAACTGCGCGCGCGTTTCCGCGAACGCCATGGATTGCTCGGACATCTGTCGGGCGCCATCCCCGGGCTGCTGGCACCCGCGGGTCCCCTGGGCCAGGGCCAGCATTTCGCCATGGCCGGCGCGCTGCTGAATCCCGGCACGCTGTTCCCCGTGACCATCGGCGACGGCGGTCTCGGCGAACCTTACATCCTGTCTGCATTCATGCACTTCGCGACCGCCTTCCCGCAGGTGACCAACTTCCTGCCGGTGCTGGTGTGGAACGGCTACAGCCAGGAACACCATTCCATGGTGTCGTTGATGTCCAATGCGGCAATGACCGCCTACTGGAAGGCGCATGGCTTCGAGGACGTGATCCTGATCGACGCGAAGGACTTCGACGACGGCAACCAGGACGGCGCCTACGTCGACAGTACGCGCTTCTCGCACTCGCAGCGCCTCGCCTTCCAAGCCGCTGTGCTCGAGGGCGTCGATCGTGCAGCGAAGCAGGCGTTGGGCGGAAAGCTGACCGCGTTCATCGTCAAGCAGCTCAAGGGTGCCGGTGTGCACGCCCTCGGCGCCAAGGCGCACAACCTGTATCCGGCCGACACCCTGAAGGCCGAGCCGATCATGAACGGCCTCAAGCGTCGCGCACTGCACGCGGATGCCTGGACCCTCGTGCGCACGAATCTGTCGCGCGCCGGGGGCGGAGCGGCCGCTCGGACCGTGGCCACCGAGCGCGAACGCGCCCTGCCGGAACTCGGTGCACTACCATTGAAGGATTTTGCCCTGGGCGAGAACCAGGTGCCCGCGACCGCCTTCGGCGCCCTGATCGCGGCCGTGGGACAGCGCGATCCCGCCTTTCTGGTCACCAACGCCGACGGCAACGAGGCCTCGGCGATGAAGAACATCAACGACGCGCTGAAGATCCGTCACCCGACCAGCGATCCGCTGTACAACCAGTCGCCCAACGGCCAAGTGTACGAACCGCTCAACGAGGACGCCTGCGCGGGCCTGGCCGCCGCCATTGCATTGTTCGGCGGCCGCTCCGCCTGGCTGTCGTACGAGAGCTTCGCCATCAACGGCTGGCCGATCGTGCAGACCGTAAGTCAGGCCATGGCGGAGCTGCGCCGCAAGACGCCGTCGCTGGTCACCATGTTCACCGCCGGTGCGCTGGAGCAAGGCCGCAACGGCTGGACCCATCAGCGCCCGGAGATCGAGGCCTACTCCGCCGCGATGATGCGCAACGGCAA
>Ga0172382_10008236_pt1 | contig 14577 bp, 11 predicted proteins | sample Leawel138RmetaG_FD_122245 | JGI IMG/M metagenome (GOLD analysis project Ga0172382, IMG submission 122245) | Leachate microbial communities from a municipal landfill in Southern Ontario, Canada - Leachate well 138R metaG | ecosystem: Engineered > Solid waste > Landfill > Unclassified | place...
CTAGCAGGTTATTTCTTAGGGAGCAAGAGGTATTTAATTCTATACTTTAGGACATGTTTGGGTAATTTTCGTTATCTAAGGTCTTTAAATTAAACGAGTTTCATAGCATCTAATGGCTATAAAGTCAAGAGATTTGGAGGAAAAAAGTGTGCTTAACAAATTCTGTGCTAGTTCCTCAGAGAACCCTTCCTCAGATAATCCAGCATCAAATAGAGGTTTTAGACGGTTGGTAAAAAAAACTCTATGCGGCTATAGCTGTGATAGCTGTTGTGGTAATTGCTGTTGCTCTTTTGGTTCCTCAAGGCGTAGCCGCCATACCCCTGACCGTTGACTACGTTGTCGGCGAAAAAATGATCTACGACTCTAAAGTGACCGTATCTATGGAATACGATGACCAACGCTGGCAGCGATCATGGAGCAAACACCCACCAGTACAAGCGTAGATTCCATAGAGACTGTAGAAGTGACTGATTTTGATGGCGAATACTACACCCTGAACCGAACCACCACCATGGAACTAAACACTCCACCACTAAACAACACACCCCTTAGCATCTCGATGATTGAGAAAATGAACAAAACTGGCTACTCCACCTATATGCTGAATCTGGGAGGTACATCGCAAGCGATGCCTGATGTGAGCTCAACAGGCAATTCTTTTCTTGTCCAACTACTAAACAAACCCGAAGCCAAAGTAGGCGACACCATTATAGTGCCCTACCCAACATTTGAAGTCCCAAACATGCAAGTAACCGGAGACTTAACAGTAACATTCGGCAACATTGAAGACTTAACCACGCCAGCAGGCACCTACAGAGTCTTCAAAATAGACATGACAAGCAACAACATCCAAATCACCCTCAACACGCCGCCAGCGGCCACTTCAAGCCCCTACATACCAACAGACATAACCATGAACTGCGAGATGGATTACCAAGTCTACCTAGAATACGGCACCCTGCACCAAATCAAAGCCGACATGCAACAAACAGCCATCTTCCAATCATCACTAATGAACTACACCTCAACAACCACAACAGAAACGACCCTCAACCAACACATCAAACCCTAAACCTCCTCTCTTTTTACCGCTTAACAAAGGCGTTTGATTAGAAAAAAACTTGCACCTTTATCTGAGACAGAATCACGCGTACTTTCTGTTTTACTTCGCTATTCCCACGGCAACTCTCGATTTAGTTAGGTATTCTTCGAGTTTGTCAAACGACTCAATCCAGCCTCGCTGCATATCGGTTCGTTCCTTGTCGCTTAGCCCCTCGGTTTGGGAATGCCTAAGGGTCATCTTAGTCTTTCCGTTAACATCCTCAAAATCCACTGATACAAGCATCTCCAAGGGAAAACTGCTGCTCATCCCGTAGTAAGTCGCTGGCACGACGTTTCCATCTTTATCCGCAAAGCTGTCGGTGACCACAATTCGGCTTGGCGCCACGATTTCCTTGTAGACTCCTACGCTATAGAAGTCTTTGCCCTCAGGCGAACGCATACTGCTAAAGGATTTTCCCCCAATCCGAAGATCAATCTTGCAAACTGGTGCAGTGAATCCTTTAGGTCCCCACCACTGCATGAACCGTTCACATTCAGTCCACGCCTTCCAGACAAGTTTGCGGGGCGCATCAAAAACACGAGTTATGACAACCTCTGGTTTATCAGGGGCTCCAACATTATTAGTGAGATGTTTTTCGCTCAAAAATTTAAACCTCCATTTCCTTGATTAGAATGGCTTCACAATATGGGTTTTTTCGGGAGACATATAAGAATTTGTGACTTGTGACTGTGAAACCGCTGTAGCAAAGCGCGAAGTGAATAATCCAAAGTATTTATTAATCCAAATGGCTGTGTGCCTGCTGATTAAAGAAAAAATGAAGCAGACAGGTTGAATAGGAACCGCACGTTCAAGTTATCAGCGCATGCTATCCATGTGGTCATCAATCATAAGTGTCAAGGAGCTGTTTACTCCGGATACTTGCTTTATCTTTAATCTAGTTATGTTTCTGAGTTCCTCAATAGAGAGCGCTTTGACTTTTACTAAAAAATCGTAAACGCCATATAGGGCGTGTGCTTCTTCCACTCCATCAACCATCTTTAGGCTTTCTAAGACTCTTATCTTGAGAGTCTAAATCCGCGTTTAACAATATTACTGCCGATATCAATTTTTAAACCTCGTTAAAACAGCACAAGCGCCGAAGGACTAGTTAAAACTGTGTTGTTGCATAAATGAACCCACAACCTGACGCATGGCAGCATCAACTAGAGAATGCTTACCCTAACCCGCCGCTGATTAAGCAAAGAAGAAATAGGACTTGGCTACAAAGCAAAGTCTATGGAAATTTTTTTCTTGCCTAAAGAGGCGGTGCTCCTGGAGTTTAAGCGTGTAAACGGCTCCGGCTAGCTAACCAACTATCGCCTAATTCTTTACGAGCATGAACCAGGCCATTTAGAGGGGGCATACACCAGAGATTTATGCGTTAAAGGATTTTAAGAAGGCCAAAGTTAAGGGTTCAACTTTAAACGTATACTTTATGGGCAGTAAACAAGCCAGCATCTCCCTCCCAAGCGATTCGACTGCCTTACTGGGGGAAATCAAGGAGTATATAGAGAAAGCAGTGGAATTTTGCAGATAGACGCAAAAGTGTAGATTATGATGAGGCTTGCCAGAAGAGATAAACTTTCATTTGCAGAAGTACTGCGGGGAGTTTAATGTTCCCAGCGATGCTGCCGTCTGGATTTCTTTAACCCACTTCTCGATGTCAGGCGGTAACAAACTTACCCAATGCAGTTTGCCGGATTGGTCAGGGTATGTAACTTCAAGTGCATTACCGTCAGCGTAGCCTCTATTGAGCGACTCATTCTTTATCATAACCAAAGTCACAGCTGACAGAGGAATCTCCATAGGCGGGAAGCTTCCCTGACCCGATAGCAGAAGCCTTTTGCTGGTTAAAGTCATGTGAATCCGGTACATGTTTAGTTTGGTCATACTGCTTAGCTTAAGGAAAATGTTTCCTTAATCAAACCCCAGCGGCTTAACGTTATCTGAGTTCATGATGATTTTTTCGTCTGAGGCTAAATTTACAGGTGTAACCGTTACGGTTGGTGTTGGAGGGGTGGGTTCGAGGTCTTCAATTTATCTTATAATCAGGTACATTTTTTCTCCTGTAGCGTTTAAGCTATACTTCCTTTCCTCATTTTGGGCAATTAACGGTTCGAGTTTGACGAGGTGAAAGCTCAATGAACCCGTATTCTCGCCGGTAATTTTCATCAATTCAGAAAACGATGTTTGGGGTCTACTGTGAAGTCTATCTATAATTTCTCTGCGGAGACGGTGAGAGATTATTTAATAGGGGTCGAATTCATGTTGAGCAGTCAATTGTTTCACCGAAATAGCATTGTTTTATGCTGAATTTATGGCCTCTGCAAAACCGGATTAGCATCTGTTTCCAAATCAAGTTGGAAAACAATTTTTACTCATTAAAGATATTGGCGGCTAAAGTACTCTGTCGGCTCTGGGGGATTTTTCTAACCAAATAAGCTACGCCGAAGCAGAACGCCACCGCAACTGGGCTAACAATCAGGAATTGTTCTGAGTAAATGAGCAGCAGGGATACTGAGATTTGACCTGGGTTTGTCATGTATATTCGACCAGAAAAGGTAAACTTGTGTCCGAAGTAGCATGCCCCAACTATTTTTATCAGTTTAGTGACTTTTTCATAGGTGGCGTTTCTTACTGCCGACGTGTAGTCGAGATTTTCCCGAAAGGTCGTGGCGGCTGACTGCAAACTCTTTTTTGAACCTCGACCGAGTGTTTACGGCGAAGGTTTCTGTGAGCGCTATTTTACCCTTGTTGGCAATTTATGGTTTGAATAGGTTTTTAGCTATAAACACTAAAGAAGCAATAAAAACACCTATTGAACTCAAGAGCACGACCACATAGGTTAGGCTAAATCTGATAGAGCCAAAAAACACCGTTGAATAAATATCAAACCAATCCTTGGATACATCAACGCTTATTCCAGCTTGGCCCGTCAGCAATCCTCTAATAAAAACCTCAGCCCGTGGATAATCAACAACAAAAAAGATTGTTATAGGAATAAGCGAAATAACTAACAAAGAAAAAAGAACAGCTAACTTATTCTTACTCTTCATACCCCTCGCCAAGAAACTACTGAGTAACTAGAAAAGAAAGCATTCTCAAGTTAAATTTTACTCTTTACTGCCTCATAACAGGTTTAAGCTATATTCGCTTGCAGTTGGATTAATTAAATAAACCCTTAAGCCTTGCAATCTAAAAAACCATCAAGCCTGTAGGGTTAACATGACAGCGCCGACTAAAGGAAGTTTTAGATTGCCTGCCCGCTTAAGCAATTTGTTTAGAAGAAGAAAAACGGCTGAATTCCTACGGGAAAGCGGGTTCTTCTTCTTTCTAATTAGCCAAGGCAAAACTCTTTAAAGAAAAAGAAGAAAATAACAACTGTGCAACGTTATTGTCTTCTTCTTCCAACTTAAGACCTTCTCATTAACCGAGCCGTTTGTTGGTAGAAAAAAACACCCTGTGCAGCAGCTTTTTTTTCTTCTTTCAAATGAGCGTAGAATATGCAAAAAAATAAGACAACGGATGTTTGCAGTGGAAGATTGTTTTCCATTGTAGACTTAAGTTTGTCCGGCTAAACATCTCTGTCATTTTCTTTAGAGACGGTTAAGCTTCAATTGGATTCTCCGTTGAATAAATTTGGAAGGCATTAGGATAAAAATCAGAGATTAAATCGCTTGTCTAAGCCGTATTCAAAAAACGAGCCGAAATCAGCAGCACTATTTATTTTCAATCCCTTAATAACTGACCTGACAAACTCAAAGCTGCAAGTTTCCATCTCTAAGTTCTTAAAACAAGTAGGCACTACTTCAGGACAATCTTTGATAGCAGTTCCATATTCTATGCGGTCACCACTAAAGCGTATTGATGCCCCCTCAGATAGTCTTATGATTATGGCACCATTTACGGCAGACAAATCTTCTATGGTACCATTAGCAACTAGCGAATACAGTTTATTAAAAGAAGAGAGCCATCCTTTTTGGGCAAGATAATAGCGTAAACGATGCTGGTTTTAACTCCTATATTGAATACGAGGTCCCCCAACCTTCTGCAGGATGGCGTTAACCGCTTTATCAGCGTTGTTTGGAAAGAAGGGTCAGAGATAAAAGCCGCATTCCAGATACGAAGAAAGAAATGCGGAATGGATCAGTTAACGAGCCTTCGTGACATGAACAAGCTGAGTATGCTTCCTGCAACTGAAAAATACCTTGTAAACATCTCACAAAAGACCGGCTCACCGGCTTTTTTCAAAGTCAATAATTCTGGCAGTGTCAATTCTTTTTCGACCAGACCATCTTTCATCAGAAAAAGCCTATAACGTTGATGAAGTCAGGCTGAAGTATGCTAGAGCCTATGAAAGCCGGACTGAAGCTGAAGAGAATCAGCTAATTTCGGAATACAAGAGTAAAATGCCCATCTTAGAGATCGATAGGACACATCAACAAAAAAGAAACGTCATTGGCTCAAGGTTAAAGAAATTGATGGAAAGAGGCATAATTTGAGTTGCATTCATAACTTGTCGGATACTTACATTATGCTAATTCACGGGTTAAGCGATAAACTTCAAACAAGGGCTCGTAGATAATACCCTCGTTTAAGCAATCCTTAATGAGTTGTTCGGTGTCTTGCGGTTTCTTTTTTGCTTCTCTAATAATGTCTGATTTTTTCGCGCCATATTCTCCGGTTGAATGATACTTTCGGATTATCCGGATTATATCACGGTATTTGACATTAAGCGATGCTAGGTTTTCTTTGCCTGAAATTGGGCTAGCAAGTAAATCTGACCAAATATCATAAAGGTACTCAAAGTTCCATTTGAAGTACTCATCAAAAACTTTGGACGCAACTTGGGGACCTGCTATGTTGATATCATTAGCTCTTGCATAAGCTAAACATTCTCGAAACACTGAGGATGGTCTTGAATTGTAACTAGCGTTGAGGAAACCGTGCTTAGTCAAGTGTGCTGGGTCCAATCCATAACTATCAACCAGCTTTTCCAAACCATCCACTATCCTTGCCTCAGATGTTGGGATATCTTCGATAATTGGTGTTTTCATGTGACTAACTATCATGAATTTGAGCGCGTCAAACTGATCTATAACCGGTCTCAACCGGTTAATGCATGCATCCTCTGGGATAACTGTTGGCACATCACTAAGACTACAAGGTGGATCTTCTATCGATAGAGGCTGGCTATTTTTACTAAACATTGACAACGAAATTTCGCTATCCTGGTCAGACGCCAAACTCTTATGTGTCAATAAACTTTCAGTCACCCTTGATAGAGGTCTATCGGCGTCTTCTGTAACAAAACCATATTTGTATCTTAATACAAACCTTCCAAATCGTGTTTCCACTTTATGGATGTTACCCATATCTTGGGGTATTACATTTTTTATTTCCCTCACCACTTTCAATGGCAACCCAGACTTTGTAGAATCGTACAAGGTCAGATTTATTCCACCCATATTTCCAAAAAATGCTGGTGTGCTTATTGCAGAGAATGCCAGAAAATCCCTTATTTGTGGTTCTAAAGATTCTACTCTAGAGGTTAAACCCAATTTGAAATCTTTATAACTAAATGATAATTTTTGAAATTCAAGAGTTGATTTAGTGTTTATCCAATCATAAACCTCTAGCACCAAATCGCCCTTAAAACGCCTAGAACTTTCAGATATTTTCTGAATCCTTTCAAATTTAGCAAGCCCTGAGGCAGTAATATACGCGTTCTCAGACGGCGCAGTGTCCGTATAGTTCATGCAAACCACATAGGCCTGATTTGAGAAGAGTGTTGGAACTAAAGCAAAAACGCCATTACCAATCCATTTGACATAGCCACTTACAGAGGCCTTCTCGTTTGCTTTTACGCTTGAATATTCATTTATTCGCTCATGCTCAAAAGGCAACCATAGCGCTCCAGATTCACGTTGCCACAACTTGAGATTGAAATACTTTAAGGATGAGGATGACATGGATAACTTCCTAAGTTAACCATTAATAGCATTTTTATCCTTAAAGGCTTTAGCAAAAAACTATTGACTGTTTCCTCAAAAGCAAAACATGTGCGCCAAAGCAGCTATTGTTTATTCGGCCAATGTTACTTGGTTTCATTATAGTAAAATGCTTATATAGTGTTTTACTTTTATGAAATGCCGAGTTATATTTTTGAACAAAGCTACAGAATCAAGTCTCAAACTGATTCCTTGACGAGTTCATTTATCTTGGAAAGGTTGTTGCTACTTACTACTTGCCAAAATACTCGGTTCAACGGTTTACCTTTGAGTTCCCTAAAACAGGGTATTTGTGTGTCTGCTAGGTCTCTTAAGGTTTTATTAACTGTTTTTACTTTATCGCCTTTTATAGTAGAAAGCGTTTGGTCAATTAGCTCTGCTGTACTGTATTGATTAAACGCTTCTTTTAGGTCCACTTTCCCGTCAAATACAGGTTTTAGAAGTCGGCATAGGAATCGAATTTTTAGCACACGTGCACTCCACACGTATAGAGGCCACTTTTGAGAAGAACTAACGTAAAACTGCTGAAAGTTCACTATATTTCTCTTAATACCGGCATCCGCTTCTGCAGTGTCAGAGAGTGCATACTTATCCATTGTTTTCTCGATATCGTCGAGCACTTGCAAGACTGTTAGTTCCTGTTCTCGATACTTAGCTTCTAGTGGCACTATCGTTTCAATGGCATCGAAAATTTCTGAGAAATCACTCAATGTCAATTGTTGTTTCTTGCTTAAAACGGAAACGTCATAAATTTGTTTGGGGACATCTGGTAAATCAGATATACCAATCGTGTTTTCAGCAAGAGTTAAAATTTTATCGCCTATGAGTGACGAAACCGAGTAACATTTTAATTGGTTGATGGTTAAAGCAAAAGTCTCTTTATTTGAAATCATTTGTATGGGGAGTTTGACATCTTCAAGCAAGAAATCAATCTTAACTTCACGCAATCGCCCATTCTTAGAAGGAATCAGCGGCTGCACCTTTGCCAGGTAAGTCACCATATTAATCTCTTTGTGAGGACGCTTGGGGTATATTTTTCAAACTCCACAGAAGGGATTCTTTTATGAATTTGCGATAAAACCGCAACTATCTCCTCTTTCTTTTTGGGTGCAACGATATCTACGTCTACACTGCCTCTTTGCATTTCAACCGGAAGATGCAACTGAACGGCAGCTCCACCTTTTAAGACAAAATCTTCAGATTCTCTTTGCAGTTGTGCGGCAATCTCACAATCCCAGAGAAAGAATTCAACCTGTATCGGATCTGAAAAGCCATACTTACGCGCTTGTTCTCTCACTTTTTCCTCTGAAAAATAAGATTCATTATGAAGCCAAGTCAAAGCTTTAACTCCTTATTCCTTCAATAACGGCTTTTGTCGATTCCTTTAGGACGCTCTCATTTAATTGCAAGCTAGGAACTAGCTCTTTTACTATCGACTCCATTTCGCCTCTTATGCCTCGGCGGCTTGCAAATCTTAGGAGACGACTAATATCAATTTTCTCTTCACGAAATGCATTGGCGATTAAACGCCCAACTTCCATTTCAGAAAAAGGAATTCTATACCGTGTTACTTCAAAATATGTATCCACAAGGGCTCTTTCGATGGTTGCTCGACCATTAAGATTGCCTTCAAGAACTGAGTATTCCCGTATGACAAAAATGTCGCCCTCCTCTAAAGCTTGGAGCACAACATCAATCTGTTCTCTGTTTGGATTGAGAAACGCTCCCATGCCCTTATCTTTTAGAATATTAGATGCATACTCGCCCGAACCTTTAATCACATAAATGAGGTGAATTTGTCTCCGGGTAAGCAGGTGATGAAACCTTGTTAAGGCTGAAGGTCCAGTTATCATAAAATCTATGCCTTTTTCTGCGAGACTATTTTCAGCGTCTATAAGCTGTGGAGAAGTAAATGATACCGTAAAGTTTGATGATAAATCAGCATTGCCACTTGATAAAGGTCGAATATGACCCACCTCATAGATGCCTCTGGTAGATCGAGCCAGAGAACCTTCTTTTACCAGTTGAAATAAGGCTTGACGTATCGCTATCTTGGAGTAATTGGTGTTTTTCTCCAAAACTTTAACTGCTTCATCAACTAGAAAGGGTTCGTTTCCAAACTTCTTTTTGATAATTTGAAGTACTGAATCAGTCCATGGCATTGCTAACTACTAACTAATTACAAAAATATATTTTTTTGCTATTTGTTAGTAAAAATCTTTTTGTTGCGCATGAAGCGGTCGCCTTAAACGCCAAAACCAGCCACAAAAGGTCCAAATTCGCAGGTTCTGGATAGGTCTTCGCCCAACTCCACAACAAAACGCACACTCCATGTTTTTGCTCCATCTGTATACGGCAAAAGTATCGAGGCAACGCTGCTTGGGCAAATAGAAAAGGGAAACAATACGGCTAGCGGCATCGCTAAAGTCATCGGTGAATCTGCGAACTTTGTTAGAGTCAAGCTTTATGAATTGGCAAGCAGAGGGCTAGTTAAAGTCGATAAATCCAGTAAACCGCATAGGTTTAGATCAAATAAAAGCTAATTAAAACGTAAGTAATATTCAGGAAGTTTACACTAGAAGCATTTGATTTTTAACTTCATTAGGGGTTGATATCATGGATTTGAATGTAAACAGAGCCCATCTGAATAATCGATGAAGGACAAGTCGCATTTTTTTATTATAGACTCGATTTCTTCAGCGATTTTCTTGATATAATCTGGTAAATACTCTTTTCTTCGCTCAAAAAGTTCTTGCAGGATTAATTTAATTTTCTGAATATTTTCAGCCATGATTTCAAAATCAGGCAGCTTTTCGATTTCTTGATACTTATCTGTAACCGCTTCAATGATTCCGACTACAGGGATTGTATAAGCCCATAATATTATGGACCTGAACTGTTCTCCAAGTGATTAGGTACTGCAGTCTATCGAGTTAAATCTGACCGTTTCTATATTCCTAAATTTGTCTTTTAGAGAAAGTTTGCAGTCCATTCAATGTATTAAACAGTTGAATAGTATTTCCGATGGTTAGATTGTCTTGGACTTTGCCTTTCAAGCTTGCAGCAACATCTGCCAAAAACTCCATTGCGACTCAACTTGCATCATATTCTTCCCAGACCGCAGAAGCGTTATGAAGAATTGCTTCCTGGCATCCAACAGGTTTTTTGAAGTATTCATCGGACCCTACCTTTTAACCAAACAAAGTGGTCATAGTTTGCATGCGTGAATTCATGAAGGAAAGTGCTGTTTCGGAAGAATATTTCTTCTATTAGCCATCGACCAAAGATTTTACCGTCGAAAACAATCGTAAAAACAAGCTTGCCATCTTTGAGTAAAGGTATTGTTTTTGCTGCCGCCTAGCCATATTCATGCGCTGGATTAAATGAGGATTTTGTAATCTAGCAGATTCTTTCGCCGCATTTTTGAAAAGTATAGCGTTTAGGAAGTCCTCTGACAATATCTTGCCGCAATGAGGACAGTTGATAGGCTTGTAATTCATGTTTTTCATCTCCTGCCAAACTCGCGCTGGAGCGACAACCTCTAAAAAAGAAAGCTTATGGCGCAAGCGTCAATTGAAGTGCCATGAAAAAGGGTTTTTCATAGAAAAAAAGGGATACTAGCTGCGAAGAAACATCGCCACTGACGACTTACCCCAAGAGTCAGTAGCGCTTTGGAGGTCTGAATCCCACCCCCTGCACTCTTCTATACACCTATGTGCACTTTGTGTAAACACCGCACATTCAACAAAGAAAAGGGGTAAACACACCAAGAAACTGCAAACAAAGACCTAAAAAACACCATAAACAGCCAATTCAAGAAACCTTGACTTGGCTTAGTATAGGTTTGTAGACAAGAATACTTTTAACCACAGCAATCCAACAATGAAACTATGCAAAAAAAGGCAAGTTCATAGCTGTACTAATAACAATACTCGCCCTAATCTCCATCATAGTTCTTTAACCGTCACCAACTGGACAACAAAACTTGTCTAGGAAAAATTGTTAAAAAACCATTTAAAGTCTTTAAAAGAAAAGTTTGAGGAAACAGGATATGTCTGGCCAAACCGATCAAATAGAAAATGTCATCTTTCAAGCCTTGGTCCACCCAATACGTAGGACAATAGTCAGAAGCGTGCAGTCTCGCAACCAAGGTGTTTCTTATACTGAACTTATTACTGAGCTTGGTTTACCAACAGGCAAGCTTAATTACCATCTGGATCAGCTTAAGGGCGTTCTTGAGAAAAATACAGCCAATTATTATATCTTAACACCGTTAGGTAAAAAATAATCGAACACCTAAATCTCATTGAACAAAAAATTAGCTCAGAAGATGAGAAGTACATCAAACTTGCAGCTTTATCCTATAAAGTAAGTCTTCAGCCGATAGTGAAAGCATTTCTAACCGCCAGTATTCTGAGAGGATCGTTGATTGTTTCTGTTTGGGGATATATCGCTTATATAGCCTTTTCACAAAATGCACCTACAATAATCTATGTGCTGCTACCAATGCTTATGAGATTGGGGTTTTGTTTTCAAACGATATATAGTTCGAAAAACACACACTACAACACCAACTAAACTCTGTGGTTACTGGCTTGCAAGCTAACCAAACCTTCAAAAACCAAATTCACTGTGCTAACATCGAAGTGCACAGGCAAGAAGCCCAGTACTACGAGTTGCTTCACCCTGAAGTCTATAGCAAAAAAGAGCAAAAACGCATAACTAGTAAGCTTGCGGCTGTCACAGCACAAATAAGCTGTAACCAAAAAACGGCGCTCGATGTAGGTGCGGGAACTGGCAACTTAACTGGCAAGCTATTAGAGCTGGGTTATTCGGTGACTGCGACAGATATTTCACCTGAAATGTGTTCTATCTTGAAAAAGAAATACGGCGCATATCTATCTAACAAATTAACCGTTATCAACTCGCCCATCGAAGAGTTAAGCTTTGAGCAAGACAGCTTTGATTTGATTTCTTTTTATAGCGTCCTTCATCACTTACCCGACTATGTCACAGCATTACATACAGTCTGCGGTTATCTCCGGCGTGGCGGCGTAATCTACATTGACCATGAAGCTTCCCCCGCATACTGGCAAAACGAGCACAAAGGCTTTACTCGTATCATCAAGGAGCTCTATTTCCACTCTAACCCCATAATTAACGGGTTTTACTTCCAACTCATCCGGTTCCACGTACCCAATATCGACTACACACTCTCGGATTTTTGGCATAAAAAAGAACACGCCCTAAACCACCACGCAATATTAGATGTTTTCAAAAGTGAAGGCTTTCGCCAGTACCAACGCATTGATTACTACCAGACCGCCACTTGGGTCCCTAACCCACTGTTTCCCATCTATCGGCTGCTATGTAAGCCTGAAATGAGCTATTGGATAGCAAAAAAATAGGTTTATCTAGAAGTTAACACTTTCGTAAACTAATTGTTCACCGAAAACCTAGGATGCTCTGTCAAAAGAAAACATAGAGATAATTTACTGTTATGTAAAAAGCGGTGAGGTTCTGACCTTTCGCTCTTTTGAGTTACGTTTTGTCGTCTGAACACAAAATTTCAACTATGACACTTAAGATAATACTATCAAACCTTAAGGTACACTTCCATCGACTACTGCTTCCGTTAAAGCTATAAGCCCCGCGTGATCATCAAACCTAAAATAATAGAGGAAAAACCATGCTCCCTAAAACTCAACCCTCAAAGTCAATAGATAAAACAACTGTTCTTTTGATGACTACTGCACCCGCTGAAAACGCTGCATGGTTTTTGGGTAAACGACTTCCCCCAATTGGGTTGATGTATATTGCATCGACATTGGAGAAAGCAGGCTATAACGTGCATATACTCGATAATTATCTAATGAAAAAACCCGTCGAAGAAATCAAACAGTTAATTGGCAGCCTTAATCCACAGATTGTAGGTATCACCTGCGGCAGCGCCACTTACCATCGTTGCGTTACGACAAGCAAAGCAATCAAAGAAGTGAATCCCAACATTAAAATTGTGGTAGGTGGATGGCATGCCTCATATAAACCTGACAGTCTCCTATCCCACCCTGAAATTGATTATGTAGTAATGGGCGAAGGAGAACGTGCTATAACCCAACTCGCCAACGCTATCTCAAATGGCAATACAGCACAAATCACATCAATTGCAGGTTTAGGTATGCGAAGCAACAGTGGCAACATCAAAAATCCGCCCATATACATCCAAGACATGGATGAAATTCCCTACCCCGCGAGACACCTGCTTCCGCTGGAACTCTACGACCGTACCATCGAGTTCATCGATGCCACACCCGCCGACGTGATGAGCATCTCACGCGGGTGCGTGTTCAACTGCGGTTTCTGCGAAACCCGTAAACTCTGGGGTAACATCTGCCGAGGCTTTAGCCCACACCGGGTTATCGACGAAATCAAAGATTTAATGAACCGCTACAACACACGAGGTATCTATTTTATCAACGATAACTTTACGCTACACAAAGACAAAACCGTTGAACTCTGCAACCTCATGATAGAGAAAAAGCTGGGTTTAGAGTGGGTCTGCGACACTCGCGTGGACCTTGTCACGGATGAACTCCTTGCACTTATGAGCAGGGCAGGCTGTAGGACCATATGGTTTGGCATAGAGTCGGCATCGCCACGGATTCTCAAACGCATCGGCAGAAACATCACACCCGAACAGGTTGAAGCTGCCTTTAAACTATGCAAGAAACACCACATCAAAACTGCATGCAGCTTCATGCTGGGCTTACCAGATGAAACTCTTGCGGATATGAAAGCTTCTCTCGAATTCGCAAAAAAAATTGATCCGGATTGGTGTCAATTCAATACGTTTATTGCTTATCCTGACAGCAAACTCTATAACGAACTGCTTGTGAGCGGCAAATATAATAAACTCGACGAATTCTTGCTCAGCGTTAACAGTGATGAGTATACCTATGAAGAGCTTCAGGATCTTCAGAGGCGCTTCTTTAAGAAATTCCATATGACGCCACGGCAAATTATCAAACGTATAAAACGGGAAGGGATATTATCATTTACCAAGCGCAGACTTACAGGAGGCATCCGTAAGTCAAACGGAACAGCATAGGTGAGATATATTGGATAAGCGGAGGCTTGGGAGGACAAATCTACAAGTCTCTATTGTCGGTTTTGGCGGAACATGGATTGCTGAACTCAATCCAGATGTAGCAGAAAATGTTGTTAAACATGCTTTTGAGTTAGGCATTAACTATTTTGACAGCGCCCGATGGGATGGAGATAGCGAAGAAAAAATTGGTGCAGCCCTCCAAGATGTACGTGACCAATGTATAATCGCTAGCAAAACTGGCTCCCGAACAAAACATGAGTCACTAAATGACTTGAAAGTCAGCTTAAAAAACCTTCGAACTGACCACCTAGACATTATCCAATTACACGGCATAGACGACGAGAAAACATTGAGAA
>Ga0172382_10008238_pt1 | contig 14575 bp, 8 predicted proteins | sample Leawel138RmetaG_FD_122245 | JGI IMG/M metagenome (GOLD analysis project Ga0172382, IMG submission 122245) | Leachate microbial communities from a municipal landfill in Southern Ontario, Canada - Leachate well 138R metaG | ecosystem: Engineered > Solid waste > Landfill > Unclassified | place...
ACCTGGGCGTTGCGAATGGTCATCGCGGCGGCGTAGTCGAACGAGCGCAGCACGCCGGCGACATCCTTGAACGGGCTGAGCTTGGCGCGCCGCTGCTCCAGCGGCCGCGCCGGCTCTCCCTCGAAGTCGATGAAATAAGCATCGCCATGTGCCACCAGAATCTGCCCCAGATGCAGGTCGCCGTGTACGCGGGTGCGCAGACCACCCAGCGTTCTAGCAGCCAGAGGTTGCACTTGTGCGATCAGCTGCTCGCGCTGCGCCAGCAACTGCTCGACCAACGCGGCATCCTTGCGCTCCAGTGTGCTGCGATGCTCACCAAGCAGGCTCAGCGCGCGTTCCAGCTGCGCGGTCACGGCCTCGGTGGTTTCCTGAATGTGGCGTTCGGCGGTGGTTTCGCGGGCGAAATCGAGGTTATCGGTGTCACTGGCGAGCACCCGGTGCATCTCGCCCAGGCGCTGGCCGAGCAGGCGGTTGAAGGCTTCCAGCTCGCCGAGCGCGCTGTACTGGTTCTCGTGCTCGGAAACTCCGCCGGCCAGCTGGTCGCGTACCGCACGGTCGAGGGTGTTGATCGTCCATTCCCAGGCGTCGCCCTGGTTGTCCAGGTAGCGCTGCACGACGATCAGTGCATGCAGCTCGCCACGGGCGTCGACGCGGTTGACCTGTCCGAGCATCGCCGAGATGTGGGTGAAACCCTGCGCGGTGAGGAAGCGCCCCATCTCCAGCTCCGGGTGGATGCCCGGGGAAACCCGGCGCAGCAGTTTGAGCATCATGGCGTTGCCGATGATCACCGAGCTGTTGGACTGCTCGCTGGACAGGTAGCGCACCTCGGCATCGGCCGGCAGGCTGACTTCCGCCAGCTGCGGCATGGCCTCGAAGCGAATCTCCCCGTCACCGCAGGCCAGCACACGGCCCTCGCGCAGGCTCTGGATGACACCGTGCACGAAGTGTTCGAGGGTGAAGGCGTCGGTCAGCAGGCCGACCTGCGGCCCGCGTCGCGCACGCGCAATCGCCAGTTGCTGCGGTAGTGCGGTACCGAAATCCGCTTCGGCGAGATAGCCCAGCGGCAGCTGATAGCGATCGCTGCGCCCTGCGCTCTGCACGGCGATTTCGCTCAGCAGCAGCGGGTGCTGCGCGTCGCCGAATGGCACCGCGTAGCAGATCTGGATCGAGTCTATGGCCGCATCCTTGCCGGCGAACCAGCGCCGCTTGGGCAGGTAGGCTCGCAGCGAGTCGTTTTCGAGGATGCGTTTGTTGCTGCCGCTAAGCGTATCCAGACGCTGGAACACCAGGGTCTGGAAGTCCGGCATGACGTCCACCGGCGCCTGGTGCCAGCTCGGCATCTGATGCGTGACCGCCAGCTGGAACCAGTAGAAGCCGTACGGCGGCAACGTCAGCAGATACGGCAGCTGGCCGATGGGCGGAAAGGCACTGCCGCCGAGCATCTCCACCGGCACCATGCCGGCGTACTGCGACATTTCCAGTTCCGCCGCCTGCGCCGAGCGCGACAGGTTGGCCACGCAGAAGATCTGCTCGGTCTGCCCGTCCGGCCCGGGGAATTCGCGCAGATAGGCGAGGATGCGCCGGTTGCTCGGTGCCAGCATCTTCAGCGTGCCGCGGCCGAAGGCCTTGAACTGCTTGCGGATGGCGAGCATGCGTCGCGTCCAGTTGAGCAGCGAGTGCGGATCGCGCTGCTGCGCCTCGACGTTGATGGTGTAGTAGCCGTAGAGCGGGTCCATGATCGGCGGCAGCACCAGCCTGGGCTGATCGGCGCGGGAGAAGCCGCCGTTGCGGTCCACCGACCACTGCATCGGCGTGCGTACGCCGTCGCGGTCGCCGAGAAAGATGTTGTCGCCCATGCCGATCTCGTCGCCGTAATAGATCACCGGCGTGCCCGGCATCGACAGCAACAGACTGTTGAGCAGCTCGATGCGTCGCCGGTCGCGCTCCAGCAAGGGCGCCAGCCGGCGGCGAATGCCCAGGTTGATGCGCGCGCGGGTGTCCGAGGCGTAGTAGTTCCACAGGTAGTCGCGCTCGCGGTCGGTCACCATTTCCAGCGTCAGCTCGTCATGGTTGCGCAGGAAGATCGCCCACTGGCAGTTGTCCGGGATATCCGGTGTCTGCCGCAGGATGTCGGTGATCGGGAAGCGGTCCTCCTGGGCGATGGCCATGTACATGCGCGGCATCAGCGGGAAGTGGAAGGCCATGTGGCACTCGTCGCCGGGGCCGCCGTTCTCGCCGCCGAAGTACAGCTGGGTGTCTTCCGGCCACTGGTTGGCCTCGGCCAGCAGCATGCGGTCGGGGTAGTTGGCGTCGATCTCGGCGCGAATCGCCTTGAGCACCGCATGAGTCTCCGGCAGGTTCTCGTTGTTGGTGCCGTCGCGTTCGACCAAGTAGGGAATGGCATCCAGCCGCAGGCCATCGATGCCCATGTCCAGCCAGTAGCGCATCACGCCGATGACGGCCTTCATCACCTGCGGGTTGTCGAAGTTCAGGTCCGGCTGGTGCGAGTAGAAGCGGTGCCAGTAGTACTGCTGGGCGACCGGGTCCCAGGTCCAGTTGGACTTCTCGGTATCGAGGAAGATGATCCGTGTGCCCGGGTACTTGTCGTCGGTGTCGGACCAGACGTAGAAATTGCGCGCCGCCGAGCCCTTCTTCGCCTTGCGTGCGCGCTGGAACCACGGATGCTGGTCGGAGGTGTGGTTGATGACCAGCTCGGTGATGACCCGCAGCCCGCGCTTGTGGGCCTCTGCGATGAAGCGGCGAGCGTCGGCCATGTCGCCATAGTCCGGATGCACGCCGCGGTACTCGGCGATGTCATAGCCATCGTCGCGCCGCGGCGAGGGATAGAACGGCAGCAGCCAGATGGTGTTGACGCCCAGATCGGCGATGTAGTCGAGCTTCTCGATCAGCCCGGCGAAGTCGCCGACACCATCGTTGTTGGAGTCGAAGAACGACTTCAGGTGCACCTGATAGACCACCGCGTCCTTGTACCAGAGCGGGTCCTTGATGAAGGCGGCGGGTTTGCGGGCTTTGGCCATGTCTTTCGGTCCTCGTACCGCTGTGCCCCGGGCAGTGTGCCGCGCGGCATCGTCGCTCGAAGCGACATTCGATTTGATCGGTATATGTCTGTTTCTAAAGCACTTGGTCAGCTCTCTTGAGTCGTTACTTGAGGTCTGGATCGACGGGCGCGGCGGTCAACCGCCAGATGCCGAACGGCAGGTGTGCCGGGTCGATACGCATCCATTGGGTCTTGCCGTACCAGGTCCAGCGGTGGCCGTTCATCAGGTCTTCGCCCTGGGTATGGGCGTCGTCGCGCAGACCCAGCTCCCATAACGGCAGCTCGAAGTGCGCTTCCTGCGGGTGATGCGGGTCGAGGCTGATGGCGACCAGGATGAAATTGCTGCGATCCTCGGTGCGCTTGCCGAAGTAGAAGATGTTGTCGTTCCACGCCAGGTAGGGCTGGAAACCCAGGTGCGTCTGCAGCGCCGGGTTCTGCCGGCGGATGCGGTTGAGCTGGGCGATCTCGGCGACGATGTTGCCGGGTGCGTGGTAGTCGCGCGGGCGGATCTGGTACTTCTCCGAGTCCAGGTATTCCTCCTTGCCGGGGATCGCCGCCGCCTCGCACAGCTCGAAGCCGGAATACATGCCCCACAGCCCGGAGCCCATGGTCGCCAGTGCCGCGCGGATGAGAAAACCGGCGCGGCCGGAGTCCTGCAGGAAGAACGGATTGATGTCCGGTGTGTTGACGAAGAAGTTCGGCCGGTAACAGTCGCGCAGCGGTGCCTCGTTGAGTTCGCTGAAGTACTCGGAAAGCTCCGCCTTGCTGTTGCGCCAGGTGAAATAGGTGTAGCTCTGGTTGAAACCGACCTTGCCCAGGCGCGCCATCATCGCCGGGCGGGTGAACGCCTCGGAGAGGAACATCACGTCCGGATCGCGCTCGCGGATATCGGCGATCAGCCACTCCCAGAACGGCAGCGGCTTGGTGTGCGGGTTGTCCACGCGAAAGATCTTCACGCCCTGCTCCACCCAGTGCCACACCACGTCGCGCAGGGCGAGCCACAGGTCAGGCATGGCGTCTTCGGCGTAGAAGTCGACGTTAACGATGTCCTGGTACTTCTTGGGCGGATTCTCGGCGTATTTGATGGTGCCGTCCGGGCGCCAGGAGAACCAGCCGGGATGCTCCTTGAGCCAGGGATGGTCCTGCGAGCACTGGATGGCGAAATCCAGCGCGATCTCCAGGCCGTGCTCGGCCGCCGCGGCGACCAGCGCACGGAAGTCTTCGTGGGTGCCGAGTTGCGGGTGGATGGCATCGTGGCCACCGTCCTCGCTGCCGATGGCATAGGGGCTGCCGGGGTCGTTCGGCCCGGCCTCCAGGCTGTTGTTCGGTCCCTTGCGGAAGGAGCGGCCGATGGGGTGGATCGGCGGGAAGTACAGCACGTCGAAGCCCATGTCGCGGATCGCCGGCAGGCGCTTGATCACGTCGCGGAAGGTGCCGTGACGATTCGGGTCATCGGTTTCCGAGCGCGGGAACAGCTCGTACCAGCTGGCGAACTGCGCGCGCGTACGCTCGACCTCCAGCGGAAAGATCGGGCTGTGGCTGCAATGCTCGCGCGGGTCGGCATCGGCCATGACCGCGGCCGTCTCCTGCGCCAGCAACAGCGAAACCCGCTCGTCCTCCAGATGCGCCATCTGCAGGCGATGCAGCAGATCGTCGAGCATCGCGCGGGTTTCCCCCTGAGCACGCCCGGCCGCACGCTGCAGGTGCACCCGCCCTTCTTCCAGCTCCACGCCGATTGGTACGCCGGCGGTATGCTTCTTCGACAGTTCGTAGCGATAGCTCTCGAACACGTCCCACCAGGCTTCAATGCGAAATTCGTGCGCCGCCACCTGCGTCGGCGTGAACTGGCCGCACCAGCGATCGTTACCCAGCTGCTTCAGCCGCGCGCGCCGCCAGCTTTCCTCGCCACGCGCCCGCCAGCACACCGAGGCAGCCAGCTGGTCGTGGCCATCGGCGAAGATGCGGCTGCTCACCGTCACCGGCTGGCCGATGATCGCCTTGGCCGCAAACCGGCCGTTCTCCACCACCGGTTCGGTGGATTCGATGGCGATACGCCCCATCTGCAGGGCTTCTTCCAGGCGCGGGTGAAGGGCGTGTGCATCGGTCATCGGCGGGCTCCTGTGCGTTGCGTTGCGGCACGCGCCGGCCGACAGGCACAAGGCAGTCGGCTGGACGGGTGGCCGCAAGGACGTCCGCATCGCGCGGACTCCCTTCTTCCGAGCCGAGGCCGGGCGGAAAAGTTCAGGCCGCGCGGCCCTGTGCTACCGACGGCAGCACCCGCCCGTCGCGCATCCAGCGCATGGCGATGACCGGCCGGAACCACCGTGTGCCTGCCACCTCCATCGCTATAGCTATGCTCGTTCAGCAGCCGTCCGGCAGGAGAACACCCATGACCCACGCACGCCCCGATATTCCGCAACCCGATCCGGTGGTCCACGACAAGCCCGGCGATGTGCCGCAGGTGCCCTGCCCTGACGAGCTGGACGAGAACAAACCCGGCTCGCCCTATGGCGGCCAGACCGTCGCCGATCCGGACGACCAGCAGCCCAGCTAGGTTCCGCGACTCATGGGCCGTCGCGCCTTGGTGGTTGGCGGCAGTCTGCTAGGTGCCCGGCAACTGCCGAAGCGCCGCCGCGAGGTTCTGGCGGGTCGAGCGGTAATCCGCCCAGGGATCGACGGCGAGTGTCGCCAGGCGCTCGGCGAGGTTGCGGATGTGCCACTGATTCGCGCCGTCGATGCGCGCCAGCTCGTCGCGCTGCAGCGGCACGGAAACCGCCAGCCCCGGCCGTGCCCGCACCGAATAGGCAGCCACGGTGCTGGCGCCCTTCTGGTTGCGCAGGTAGTCGACGAAGATCCGACCGACGCGGTTCTGCGGCCCCATCTTGTCGACGATCAGCGCCGGCGCCTCGTGCGCCAGCCGCTCGCTGACCGCGCGGGCGAACTGCCGCACCCGCTCCCAGTCATGCCGGCGGTCGATCGGCACCACCACGTGCATGCCACGTCCGCCGCTGGTCTTGGTGAAGGCCCGCAGGCCGAGCGTGTCGAGCAGTTGCAGCGTCAGTTCGGTGGCTTCGACCATGCTCGACCATGGCAGCGCCGGATCGGGATCGAGATCGAAGATCACCCGGTCGGGTCGCTCGATGCGGTCGCTGCGGGCATTCCAGGTGTGGAATTCGATGCTGCCCATCTGCACCGCTTCGATCACCGCCATGATGCTGTCGGCCTGCATCAGCCGCGCGTGCTCGGGATCGAGCGCGCGGTCGAGCAGACGCATGTGCGGCATCTTCAGCCGCCCGCAGTGACGCTGAAAGAAGGTTTCCCCGGCAAGGCCTTCCGGCGCGCGCACCAACGACAGCGGCCGCCCCCTGAGCTGCGGCACCAGCCATTCGGCGACGCCGAGGTAATACTCGGCCAGCTCGCGCTTGCTGACGCCACTGACCGCGTCGATGACTCGCTGCGCACTGCTGATGCCCACGCCGCCGACCTGCGGGCGGCCCATGCTCTTGCGCGGCGCCGCCTTGCCGGCCGTCATCCGGCCTTCTTGCGGGGTGTGGTTTTGCGCGGCTCGCTTGCAGCGGATTTGCTCGCGCGGGAGGTGGTGCTCTTTGGCTTGGCCTTGCTCGACGGCTTGGCCTTGGCGGCCGGCTTCTCGCCTTCGCCAGCACCGACCTCGGCATCATCTGCTGCTGCGCGTGCCTTGCCCGGTTTGGCAGCCAGGCTGCGCTTGAGCAGTTCGGTGAGGTCGATGACGTCAGCTCCACGCCGGTCCACGGCCTCCTCCGGCCCACCGACAGCTTCGAGCTTGCCTTCGCGGGCCTTCTTCTCCACCAGATCCATGATCTGGTTCTGGAAGGTGTCCTTGTACTGCTCGGGCTTCCATTTCTCGCTCATGTCCTCGACCAGCCGTTTGGCCATCTCCAGTTCGCGCTCGGCCAAATCGGGATCGAGCGCTTCGTCCTTCAGCTCCAGATATTCCACGCCGCGCACTTCGTCGGCCCAGCGCAGGGTATTCATCACCAGCGCCTTGCCTAGTGGCATCACCACCGCCAGGTGCTGCTTGTTGCGCAGCACCACATTGGCGATGCCGACCTTGCCGGTCTGAATCAGCGTCTCGCGCAGCAGCGCATAGACCTTCTCGCCGCGCCGGTCGGGCGTCAGGTAATACGGCGTGTCGATGTAGAGAAAGGAAATGTCCTTGGCATCGACGAAGGCAACGATATCCAGCGTCTGCGTCGCCTTGGGGTGCGCCGCCTTGATCTCGTCATCGCTGAGCACGATGTAGTGGCCCTTCTCGTACTCGATGCCCTTGACGATGTTCTCGCTGTCGATGTCCTCGCCGGTGGTCTTGTTGATGCGCTTGTAACCGACGCGGTCCATGCTGCGCTTGTCCAGCCAGTCGAAATCGATGCCGGTGCGCGTGGTGGCCGGCACCAGCGCCACAGGAATGTGTACGAGACCGAAACTGACAGCGCCTTTCCAGATCGTGCGAGGCATGGCGATTCTCCCGTGCTTGAAACGGTCAGCCGTTGACCACCGTACCGCCGTTGACGTGCAGCACCTGCCCGCTGACATAGGACGAGTCGCTGCTGGCGAGGTAAACGTAGGCCGGCGCGACTTCTTCCGGCTGGCCGGGGCGCTTCATCGGCACGTTGCTGCCGAATTCGGCCACCTTGTCTGCATCGAACGTCGACGGAATCAACGGCGTCCAGATCGGCCCCGGCGCCACGCCGTTGACGCGGATGCTACGCTCGGCCAGGTGCATGGCCAGCGCCCGGGTGAAACCGACGATGGCGCCCTTGGTCGAGGAATAGTCGATCAGCATCGGGTTGCCCTTGTAGGCCGTCACCGAAGTGGTGTTGATGATCGAGGCCCCTTCCGACAGATGCGGCAGCGCGGCCTGGGTCATCTGGAACATGCCGAACACGTTGGTGCGGAAGGTCTTTTCCCACTGCTGCTGGCTGACGTCCTCGAAGCGCTCCTGCGGGTGCTGCTCGGCGGCGTTGTTGACCAGGATGTCGAGCCGGCCTAGCTGCGCCAGCGTTTCGTCGACCACCCGACGACAGACATCCTTCTCGGCCACGTCGCCGGCGAAGGTCAGGCAGCGGCGGCCGTGCTGTTCGACCACCTTGCGGGTTTCTTCGGCGTCCTGGTGCTGATCGAGGTAGAGAATCGCCACGTCCGCCCCTTCGCGGGCGAACAGCACCGCCACCGAGCGGCCGATGCCACTGTCACCGCCGGTGATGATCGCCACCCTGCCGGCAAGCTTGCCGGCGGCCTGATAGTCCTCGCCGCGGTATTGCGGGCGCGGATGCATCAGCCCTTCCTTGCCGGGTTCGGGTTGCTGCTGCGGCGGCAGGGTCTGGTTGTCGGCCATGAAAAATCCTCCGTCAAGGTAAGTAACCTGTCTTCGGAGGACTTGGCGGGCAGCGGAAAAGTTTCTACGCCGCGATGAGAGGGCCTGTTACAGCGTCAGCACGACGCGGCCGCGCGGCACGCCGCTCTCCACGTAGCGGTGGGCCTCGATGACCTGTTCGAAGCGGAACTGCCGGTCGAGCTGCGGCTTGATCAGGCGGTCGGCGGTCAGCTGGTTGATGTGCTGCAGCGCGCGCTCGACGGCGTCGCGCTTCTGCTCGATGCCCAACTCCGGCTGGCCGGTGAAATCGCACAGGCAGTGCAGGAAGAACTTGAAGTTCTTCTTGAACGCCGCGCAGGCCGGGAACGCCGTTTCATTGCCGCCATTCATGCCGTAGAGAATCAGTTTTCCCAGCGGGGCGATCACGTCGCCGAGCAGTTTCATCTGCGAGCCGCCGCAGGCATCGAGCACCACCTCGACGCCGCGGCCGCCGGTGATCTTCTGCAGGCGCCCGACGAGGTCCTCCTCTTCGGTGACGATGACCGTCTCGGCGCCCAGCTCGCGCAGGTAGGCGCGGTCCTCAGCGGTGTCGCAGGTGGCGATCACCCGCGCGCCCAGCGCCTTGCCGAGCTGCACGGCAGCCGGCCCGGTGCAGTGATTGGCCTGGGTGATCAGTACGTACTGGCCGGGTTCCAACTGCGCCAGATCGACCAGCGCGAAATAGCTGATCAACATCGGCACGTAATGGATCGCCGCCTCGCTGGCATCGAGCATGTCCGGGTAATGCACCAGCGACTGTTGCGGCAGCAGCACCTGCTCGGCATACAACGGGTACTGGTTGAGATCATGCGCGGGGAAACCCGCGACCCGGTCGCCAACGGCGAAGCCCTGCGCATCCGCACCGACGGCAATCACCTCGCCGGCCACTTCTCTGCCCAGCCCGGCCGGCAGGCGTGCGTGGCGTGGCGCCAGGTCCTGACGCCAGAGCACATCGTTCCAGCTCACGCCGATGGCGTGAACATCGAGCAACACTTCGCCCGGCCCCGGCACGGGCGTGTCGCGTTCTTCCAGACGTAGAACGTCGGCCGTGCCGAACTGGTGGAAACGGATGATGCGGGACATCGCGACCCCTCACTTACTGCTTGTGCAGGTAGGACTCTATCGCCCCTACCGGGACAACTCCAGCCGGCGGCCCTGCATTCCGGTCGATAATCGCCATGCGTGCAAATGATGCGAAGGTGCATGTATCGACGCACGCGGCTCGTCGGCACGCGCAGTTACAAAGCGCAAAAGCGCTATGCCGATGCACCGCCGATCTGTCTAGAAAGCAGCCCGGCCCGCTTCCGCCGGACTTCAAGCAGAAGAACAAGGTATGAACCGCAACGACCTGCGCCGCGTGGATCTGAACCTGCTGATCGTCTTCGAAACGCTGATGCACGAGCGCAGCGTCACGCGCGCGGCGGAAAAGCTCTTCCTCGGCCAGCCGGCCATCAGCGCCGCGCTGGCGCGCCTGCGCACGCTGTTCGACGATCCGCTGTTCGTGCGGACCGGGCGCAGCATGGAACCCACCGCCCGCGCCCAGGAAATCGCCCAGCTGCTGTCGCCGGCGCTTGATTCGATCTCCACGGCGGTCAGCCACGCCTCGACCTTCGATCCTGCCACCAGCAACCAGGTATTCCGTATCGGTCTGACCGACGAGGTGGAATTCGCCCTCCTGCCCCCGCTGCTGCGCCGCCTGCGCGCCGAGGCGCCCGGCGTGGTGCTGGTAGTGCGCCGCGCCAATTATCTGCTGATGCCCGGGCTGCTGGCCTCTGGCGAGATTTCGGTTGGCGTGTGCTACACCGAGGAGCTGCCGGCCAACGCCAAACGCAAGGTGCTGCGCCGGCCTCGGCCGATGCTGCTGCGTGCCGACAGCATTCCCGGCCCGCTCAGCTTCGAGGATTACTGCGCGCGCCCACACGCGATGGTTTCCTTCGCCGGCGACCTGACCGGCTACATCGACGAGGAACTGGCCCAGCACGGCTGCAAGCGCCGGGTGGTGCTGGCGGTGCCGCAGTTCAACGGGCTGTCCGCGTTGCTCGCCGGCACCGACATCATCGCCACCGTGCCGGACTACGCCGCCGCCGCGCTGGTGGCCCACGGCGGTCTGCGCGCCGAGTCACTGCCGTTCGCGACCAGCCAGGACTTCGAACTCTCGATGGCCTGGCGCGGCGCCCAGGACAACGACCCCGCCGAGCGCTGGCTGCGCTCGCGCATCCAGATGTTCATCGGCGACCCGGACAGCCTGTAGGGTGGAAAACGGCGCAGCCTTTTCCACGCGTCGCCCCGCCCCTGCACGCCGCCACGCCTTTCTCGACTTCACTGCCCATTCCTTGCGCAGCACCGGCTGCCTGCCGACGCAGCCAAGCGACGCCGCGAATCGGTGGAAAAGACCTGGCGGTCGTTTTCCACCCTACCGTTATCGCGTGCTACTGATGATCGATGCACAACCATCATCGCCAATGATATTCACCTTCGGCTCGTTCGATTTCTGCCAGCCGGATTGACCGCGCAGACTCCCGCCATCGATAAAACCCGACTTGCGGAGTCAAGCATGGACCGTTCGCTCTACGCCTTGCGTTTTCCCCTTCTGGCCCTGGTGGTGCTGGTCAGCGCCGCCTGCGGCAAGACCCCGGAGGCCACCCAGTCGGGCATGCCGCCGCCTTCGGTCAGCGTGGCCGAAGTCATCGAACAGCCCGTGACCGAGTGGGACGAAGTCACCGGCCGGCTGGAAGCCCCGGAATCGGTGGAAATCCGTCCGCGCGTCTCCGGCTTCATCGACAAGGTCGCCTTCGAGGAAGGCGCGCTGGTGAACAAAGGCGATCTGCTGTTCCAGATCGACCCGCGGCCGTTCCAGGCCGAGGTCAAGCGCCTGCAGGCGCAGCTGCAGCAGGCCCGCGCCACGCAGCAACGCACCGCCACCGAAGCCGAACGCGGCCAGCGCCTGCGGCAGAATAACGCGATTTCCGCTGAACTGGCCGATGCCCGCGTCAGCGCCGCCAGCGAAGCGAAATCGGCAGTCGCGGCGATTCAGGCGCAGCTGGACAAGGCCCAGCTGGACCTGTCGTTCACCCGCGTGACGGCGCCCATCGACGGCCGCGTTGGCCGCGCGCTGATCACCTCGGGCAACCTGGTCAACGCCGGCGAGGCGCTGCTGACCACGCTGGTCTCCACCGACAAGGTCTACGCCTACTTCGAGGCGGACGAGCGCACCTATCTGAAATATCGCGAGCTGGCCCGCGAGGGTGAGCGCGGCGAGGCCACGCCGGTGTATCTCGGCCTGTCCGACGAAGACGGTCACCCACATCTGGGTCGTATGGACTTCATCGACAACCAGGTCGACCCGCGCACCGGCACCATTCGTGGCCGCGCGGTGTTCGACAACCGCGACGGCCGCTTCACCCCCGGTCTGTATGCGCGCCTCAAGCTGGTCGGCAGCGCCACCTACGATGCCGTGCTGATCAAGGACGTGGCGGTCGGTACCGACCTCGGCAAGAAGTTCGTGCTGGTGCTCAAGCAGGACGGCACGGTCGATTACCGCCCCGTCGAGCTGGGGCCGAAGCTCGAAGGGCTGCGCATCGTGCGCACCGGGCTGGCTAAGGACGAAACCATCGTCGTCAACGGCTTGCAGCGGGTACGCCCGGGCAGCGCCGTGAAGCCGGAGACGGTGCCAATGGCGGATGCCGAAACCCTGGCCGCGCTGAAGCAACAGAACCGGGCGATCAGCGAGGCGATGAAGCCACAGGTGGTCGAACGCAGCCTGGCGCGGCGCCCCAGCAGCTGAACGCCAGCCAACCGCTGACCTGAATCCGGCGCGTCTCGCGCCCACCCGATCGATCCGCCAGGGCGCGTCAGCCGCGCCCGTGCCCGGAGTGCGCCATGAATTTCTCGCAATTCTTCATCAAACGGCCAATCTTCGCCGCCGTGCTGTCGCTGGTGATCCTCATCGCCGGCGCCATCTCGCTGTTCCAGTTGCCGATCAGCGAATACCCCGAGGTAGTGCCGCCCACCGTGGTAGTGCGCGCCAACTTCCCCGGCGCCAACCCCAAGGTGATCGGCGAAACCGTCGCCTCGCCACTGGAACAGGCCATCACCGGCGTCGAAGGCATGCTCTACATGTCGTCCCAGGCGACCGCCGACGGCAAGCTGACGCTGACCATCACCTTCGCCCTCGGCACCGACCTGGACAACGCCCAGGTGCAGGTACAGAACCGCGTCACCCGCACCATGCCAACGCTGCCGACCGAAGTGCAGCGCCTGGGCGTAACGGTGGACAAGGCTTCGCCCGACCTGACCATGGTGGTGCACCTGACCTCGCCGGATAACCGCTACGACATGCTCTACCTGTCCAACTACGCCGCGCTCAACGTCAAGGACGAGCTGGCGCGACTGGACGGTGTGGGCGACGTGCAGCTGTTCGGCCTGGGCAACTACTCGCTGCGCGTCTGGCTCGACCCGAACAAGGTCGCCCAACGCAATCTCACCGCCACCGACGTGGTCAACGCCATCCGCGAGCAGAACCGTCAGGTCGCCGCCGGTGCCTTGGGCGCCCCGCCCGCCCCCGGTGCCACCGATTTCCAGTTGTCGATCAACACCCAGGGCCGTCTGGTCGATGAAGAGGAGTTCGAGAACATCATCGTGCGTGCCGGCGCCGACGGCGAGATCACCCGCCTGAAGGACATCGCCCGCATCGAACTGGGCTCCAGCCAGTACGCGCTGCGCTCGCTGCTGAACAACCAGCCGGCGGTGGCCATCCCGATCTTCCAGCGCCCGGGTTCCAACGCCATCGCCATCTCGGACCTGGTGCGCGAGCGCATGGCCGAGTTGAAGCAGGAATTCCCCCAGGGCGTTGATTACGAGATCGTCTACGACCCGACCATCTTCGTGCGCGGCTCCATCGAGGCGGTGGTGCACACCCTGCTCGAAGCCATCGTGCTGGTGGTGCTGGTGGTGATCCTGTTCCTGCAGACCTGGCGCGCGTCGATCATTCCGCTGGCCGCCGTGCCGGTGTCGCTGATCGGCACCTTCGCGGTGATGCACCTGCTCGGTTTCTCGCTCAACGCGCTGTCGCTGTTCGGCCTGGTGCTGGCCATCGGCATCGTGGTGGATGACGCGATCGTCGTGGTGGAGAACGTCGAGCGCAACATCGGCCTCGGCAAGTCGCCGGTGGAAGCGACCCGCCAGGCCATGAAGGAAGTCACCGGGCCGATCATCGCCACCGCGCTGGTGCTCTGCGCGGTGTTCATCCCGACCGCGTTCATTTCCGGCCTGACCGGGCAGTTCTATCAGCAGTTCGCGCTGACCATCGCCATTTCCACGGTGATCTCGGCGATCAACTCGCTGACGCTGTCGCCGGCGCTGGCCGCCACCCTGCTCAAGGCCCATGACGCACCGAAGGATGGCTTTTCGCGGCTGCTCGACCGGCTGCTCGGCGGCTGGCTGTTCCGCCCGTTCAACCGTGTGTTCGATCGCGCCAGCCACGGCTACGTTGGCGTGGTGCGGCGCATCCTGCGCGGCAGCGCCGTGGCGCTGGTGGTCTACGTCGGCCTGGTGGGGCTGGGCTACTTGGGTTTTGCCAGCACGCCGACCGGCTTCGTCCCGCCGCAGGACAAGCAGTATCTGGTCGCCTTCGCCCAGTTGCCGGACGCCGCCACCCTGGACCGCACCGAGGACGTGATCAAGCGCATGTCGGAAATCGCTGGCAAGCATCCGGGCGTGGAGAACACCGTGGCCTTCCCGGGCCTGTCGATCAACGGCTTCACCAACAGCACCAACAGCGGCATCGTCTTCACCCCGCTCAAGCCCTTCGATGAGCGCAAGGACCCGTCGCTCTCGGCCGGCGCCATCGCCGCCGACCTCAACGGCCAATTCGCGCAGATCCAGGATGCCTTCATCGCCATCTTCCCGCCGCCGCCCGTGCAGGGCCTGGGCACCATCGGCGGCTTCCGCGTGCAGGTGCAGGACCGCGGCAACCTCGGCTATGAGGAGCTGTACACCCAGGTGCAGAACGTCATCGCCAAGAGTTCCGACTACCCGGAGCTGGCCGGCCTGTTCACCAGCTATCAGGTCAACGTGCCGCAGGTGGACGCCGATATCGACCGCGAGAAGGCCAAGACCCACGGCGT
>Ga0172382_10008239_pt1 | contig 14574 bp, 26 predicted proteins | sample Leawel138RmetaG_FD_122245 | JGI IMG/M metagenome (GOLD analysis project Ga0172382, IMG submission 122245) | Leachate microbial communities from a municipal landfill in Southern Ontario, Canada - Leachate well 138R metaG | ecosystem: Engineered > Solid waste > Landfill > Unclassified | place...
TAAGAGATATATTTACAGTAGAAGTTATCTAAAATCTTTCCTTTAAGTAATCCCCTTAAATATCAGTAATAGAAATACTTTACAACTTTATTTATCCAAATCTAATCTTTTTAGCCCATATTTAAGCACTCGCTTAAAGATATCTTGAAACTTTAGAAGAATAATTATATATCTTTTTCAAACTAAATATTAAATAAGGAAGTAAATAACAATGATTCCTATACGTAGAACAGACCAAGTATCTGATAAGTTTGCAAAAGTTCTTCAGAAATCAGTAGAAGAATATAATAAACTTCGGGAAGGGAAACTCCATACTGAATCAACATTTCAATATAACAGAGCATATATAGATAGCAAGGTAGCAGACAAAGCATTTGGAAAGAATCCTTCTTTACATTACTGGGATAGTTTTACTAAATCCTCATCCTTTAGCGATTCTAAAGATAATGATAAAACATCTAAAGAGTTCTCTCAGTATTTAGATAAAGTAGCAACACTACAGGAGAAAGTTACCAAACTTCCTTTGAAGAAAGCTCTTGCAACTAAGAAATTCTCTTATAAGGAATTTGATTTATATAAAGAAGCGGATACAGATGAAGAGTTTGGAAGAATATGGGTTAGAAAAGAGGTAATAAATGAAAAAACAGGAGAAAAGGAAGAATGGTTAGTTGTTTATACATCTGGTGATGATGAGATGATTAGGCAAATTGCTAATGAAGGATTAAAAGAATTAAATAAAAAAGTAAGTTTTAAGAAAGTAGCTTTAGATTTAGATGCCATACGTAAATATCCCCAATATAAACAATATTTCTTTGCTTTACAGGATTTAATGAATACATATTATTATGGAGCTCCCGTAATGGCAGAAGTGGGGGCTAATTATCTTTCAGATAAGTTTCCTGAGTTAGATGATATTGAAGCTCAAAAAATATTGAATATATGGTTAGGGGAGGTAGCACCTTTTAGTGAAACTTTGGAAGGATCTAATTTAGGAGGGTTAGATACTTTTAATGTTAATACGGGGGATAGTATATCTTTATCTAGTAAAAAAATAGCAGCTAATCCAAATCCAAAAGATGTTCCTATAGCACCGGGTATTAAATCAAAAAATATTACGATAGATGAATCAGGAGCACAGGGAACTGCGAAAGTAACAGTAGAATTCTCAGATGTAGATCAAGGATTAGAATTCTATCAAAATGATATTGCAACCGGAAATTCTGCTAAAACAGAAGAAAAGCCTGAAGAATCTACAGATCAGTCACAGACTAAACCAAATAATAATTTGCCCGATGTAGAAAATGCACAACCTCAAGTACAGGGACCTCAAGTAGCACCAGGTCCAATACCTCCAATGGCTCAGAGTTCCTTAAAAAGTGATAAAATAAAGAAAGAAGGTTATAGAGATAATTTGATGAGGGATTATCAAGAACCCCCACAACAGTTTCAATCAGGAGAAGTAGCAGAAATTATTGAAACAGGTCAAATAGGTATTGTACAACAGGATTTAGGTGATACTGTTAAATTAGATATTAATGGTAGTCCTGTAGAAAGATTGAAGACAGATTTAAAGAAAAGAGCAATGAACGCAGGAGAATGGAATCCTGATAATCCTTATTTAAAATCCATATCTGATTCCTTTGGACAACCATTAAGTATTGGTGATCCGGTAAGAAATGAAAAAGGCAGAAGAGGAGTAATAGATGCTTTGGATGAAAATGGAGAAGCAACGGTTACATGGACGGAACCCAGTTCAGAAATGATTGGAGAATCTCAATTTGACCATGAAGATGTCTCAGTAGTACCTGCAGCATCATTAACTAAATGGGCAACACCTACTGTAAGGAAGATGTCCAGCAAAGGTATGACAGTTGTGGATATTATAAAAGAAGTAAGAGATAGAAGTGTTAAGTATGCTTATGTGAATGAAAATGGTTTAACAGTAAATTTACAAAATGGAAATGTTCCTATTGAAAACTCTCAATTGTACAGACCTGATACAAAACAGATGGCAAGAGTAGGAAAGATAATAGAAAGAAAGTATGCATCTTTGAAATCAGTAGCTGAAGAAATTATAGCAGATATGGATAAAGAGATTCCCGGAACAGTGGAAGATGCATCATTAACAGAAGCATCTATGAAAAAGAAAGTAGCATTTTTAGTAAGAAAAGGTAAATTAAAAGAAGGTAAATATAGTTTTGCACAATTAAATAAATTAGCATATGAAGAAGATTATGATTACTACCATGATAATTTTACTCCAGATGATGATGCTGAATGTGAACATTGCGGTGCTTTAGGAGCTAAGTATTATAATCAAGCAGGCCAAAAATTAAACTTTGGAGGTTTTGCCACTGATAAATTGTTATGTGATAGATGCGCAGAGGAAGAATTTAAAGATGACAAATTTGCTTCTATAGCAAATTCTTTAGTTAAAGAAGCGTTAGATGTTAGTGATCAAATAGCTCCAATGGATTGGACAACCGATAGTGGAGTAGAACAACCTGCAGGAGCAGGACCAGCTTTACAACCAAAACCAGAATTGCAAAATAATCCTAATGATCCTTCTAGTGCTAATGTAGTATATGATACTAATAAAGGTCAATCTCCTAGTTTTCAAACTACTATTGACCCCAATGATCAATCTGTAAAGATTAAGTTTATCCCGAATGAACAACAACAACAATTGGATCAAACTGTAAATCAAAATCAGCAACAGCAAATGAATCAGCCTGCACCTCCTATACCTAATTCTCAACCTCAGCAGGTAAATCCCTTACAGCAACAGAAGCCAGATTTTGGAGATATGAATATTCCTAATCAATTTTAAGAAAATAAAAAGTTTTTATTAAGGAGAAAAAAATGATCTATCCTAATTTCCAACAGTCAGAACATGCTAAGAAAAAAGTTCCTTCTTGGTTAAAAGTTGATGAAGTAATGAAATCTATAGCAAAGGATAAAGAAAAATTAAATAATGTAAAAACAGCAACAAATATTAAACAAACCCAAGAGCATATAATTTCTTATGCTTGCAACAGATGTAAAAAAGTACACAGGGTAGATAGCAAGCTCTTGCAGGCACAAGCTAATCTTATGGAACAAAAACTTCAAAAAGAAGGTGAGTATAGATGTCCTGACTGTAATAATCCTCTTTCACCTTACGAAACAGGAGTTATTCTACCTAAGTTAGATAACAAATATGCAAATCAGGTAGAAAAAAGAACAAATTTACAGAAAGAAGGGGGATATAATACATATGTGGATAGAATCATAGTAAATAAAGCCTTAGATGCTCTAACAAAACACGCAAGCAAAAATGGTATGACTTTAGCAGTAGTTAGTTATCTTAAATCAGAACATGTAAAAAATGCATCAGATAACAAACTTGATACATTAAACAATATCGAATGTGAGATAAAATGGAGATATGGTAGAAATCAATTAGGAAGAGTTACAGCCACTGTAGGATTAGATCCTGCAGGAAAGTTTGAAATGCCAAGAGTATTCAAATATGCTAATAAAGAATATCCTTTCGAAGAGAAGTTTGTAAGAAGTATAGAAAGTGAATTAAGAGAAAGAGATTTATCTAGACAGCCAAAGAAAAGTGATTGGTTACACGTAAGAAAACCAGATCCAACTAGATTTCGTGGCGCAACAGCATCATTGCAAAACAATCCTGAAGGTGTTAGATACTATCAAGGATTAAATAAAGAAGCGTATAATCCTAATCCTCTGCAACCTATGAATGATCCTAATAATCAAACGCAACAGTTTACCCCCAACCAACAAGTTGTTAATCCTATGGATGGGAAAACATATAATGTTGTTAACCAAGACCCTAATGCAGGAATAACCGTTCAGGATCCTACCACTCAACAACAAATGATTGTACCAAAAGATCAGGCACAAAACTTAAAACCTGCTGTTCAAACAATGGCTTCAATAGCTAATGATTTAGTTAATGATGAATTAAAAAAAAAGCCATTCTCAATAACAGCAACAGTGGATGATATTGCCAGAGATCTTCTAGGGGAAGAGCATCCATTATCAGATATATTAGATAATGATGGTACAGAAGAAGTATTAAAATCCCCTACAGGAGAAATAGGTCATAATATAGCAGAAGAGGATCCGGAAATGGAGATTCCCATATCAGAAGTAGTAGATCATTTACGTGCTGATATTGATACTGATATAAACCATTTCAAAGAATTGAATGATGTTGCAAATGATGTTCCCGAACCTCCTCAAAGTACTATCAACGAAATAGCCAATGAAGAGTTAGATGAAGTTAAAGAAGATGCGCAATTACTAAATCAAATAAGCAATAAAAATTATACTTATAATCCTCAGGTAAATAAAATGGCATCTCGCTGGCATGAAATAAGAAAAAAGATAAAAGAAGAAAAGCAGATTAAAACAGCAGATTTAGGAAAGTCACCATTAGGATCAAGCTTTCAAGATAGAGTAGTGGAAAAACTAACTAAACAAGGTTATAAAGGATTTAAACCTACCTCCAATGAAAAGACTGAATCAGGAAGATCAGAGAATGGTGTTCCTGTTGGTGAATCTAAAAAAGTTGAAATTGGAATGACTGAGTATCCTGATTATACTAAACCTTTTCAAGAAGCACAAAAAGAGATGGTAGAAAATAGAGAACACTTTCAGAATGAAAAGAAACTTCCTGTTTACAAAATGAAGAGAGAAGAATTAGGTGATTACAATGCTCCTGATAATTTTGGATTAAGTGAAACAGAGAGAGAAAAAGAATGGGAGAATCCAAAGTTACAATATGAAAGTGCAAAATCCATAGCAAGAGATTTAGTAAAACAATCTTTTGTTACATTAGCCATAGAAGAAGATAAAAAAAAAGTAGTTGACGTTCCTTCTGAAGTTAAACCTCCTCAAGTTAAACCTGTTGTACTAAAAGAACAACAGAAAGCTCCGAACTTAAAGGAGTATGTTGAACCTCCCGTAATTGATACAGCCGAAGGTAAAGTAAAAGAAGCCATTACAAAACTTAAGATGGCACAGAAGGAAGTAGCAGATCTTCAAGCAGAAATATCACAAAAGATAAAACCCTTCCAAGATTCCATAAATGAGATTATGAAGAAGTACACGGATCCTTCTGACCCGAAGGATCCTAAATCTCCTTCTATCCAACAGAAGAAACTCCAAGCAGTATTTACTTATATTAATATGGCTTTTGATCAATTAAAGTTACTTGAGAATTCTACTGTAGCTTACGAGCAAGAGATTTGGGCAGCAGTGGAAAGATCTAAAGCAGAAGCAAAAGATGCAACTCTAGCGGAAGTATTAACTAAAGCTCAAGAAATAGCACCTCATTTAGTTGAAGAGATAAAGAAACTCAAAGCTGCTATAGAGAATGATAGAACATCTGAAGTAATTGAAAGATTCTTGTACAAATATAACTTATCTAAATCTCATGAAAAGAAAGTTAGATCAAATGATGAGGAGATTGAGATAGATAGTTTATTAGGTAATTGGACTAATATAGTAAAAGATTTATTAAATTTGAATACTTTAATATTAGGATAAATCATATGAACTGGAGAGAAAAATTACTTTGGGCAGCAGAACTTAATTACGAAGCTGTAGCAGAAATGTTTTGGAGCAAAGTATATACCGGCGTACAGCAGAAACTTCCTAATGTAACAAGAGAGAATATAATAGAGGCATCACAAAGATTTATAGATTTGTATGATGATAATCAGAGAGATGATCCTCCCGAATTTAATAGGTTTGTTTGGCATGCTTATCTGGGATTTGATGCACTTATACAAGATACAATTGAAGATATTGTAGGAAATTGGCCCGTATATTCCCAAGAAGATATAGATGAACCATAGTTTAAGTTTACATTGGCAGAATGAATATGGATTCCAACCAATAAATGCATTTGGATTGGATGAGACTTTGCAACTAATTGATATTAGCCATAATGCAGCAGATTATCAAAATACAAAAGAATTTCTAAAGGCACTACCTGAGGAATATCATAAGAAAATATACGCAAGAGCATTGAGGTATGATTTATCTGCAGGAGAAATATATAAAGATATTACACATAGGCAACCAGGTAAAACATATTTATCGCATATTGCAATGAATGATGTAGGTTCATATTGGGGGCGTTCTGATATGCCATTATTAAATGAGTTAGCAGAAAAATACGGTATTCAAATAGAATACGTACATGATTACCATTATGTAACAGTAAAAGATCAATTAAGGCAATCATCTATGAATTGGAGAGAAAAATTACTTTGGCAAAATATAGATAAAGTACCAGATGAGGGAGCAGAGTGTGAATACTAACAATATTGTTGCTTAATAAATTTGTGTATTTAAATTAAAGAACAACTTATCTTTTCCTTTGGAGAAGGTAGGTGCACTCTTTAGGCAAACGTCTAATTGTAGAAATACTTTTAGACGTTTTTTTTTGCAAAGTGTTGTGTATATTATTAAAAAATGAAAAAATGATAGGATAGGAAATAATGAGTACACCTTTCGGTTTTAATATAAACTCTACAATTCAACTAATTTCCAATCAACATCCGTCTCTTACTACTGCATCAGGAAAACCTATCCCTTTATATACTAAAGGGAAGATTGTAGGTATAAGATATGTACCTAGTGATACGGAAAGAAGTTATTTAGTAGATTTTAAGAATTATGGAGTTCGCACACATGTACAAGAATCTTGGATAGAGAAGGGTAGGGAATTAAAGAAAGATATAATAAAGATTGCAACAGTATTAAGGGAATTACATATTAAGTTTTCTATTGTTGAAACGGAAGGGCATCAATATTTATCTACAGATAAGTATGTAATTTTATATAAAAAAGATTGTTTTGAAGTATATGATAAGAAAGAAGATTTGCAAAACTATTTATATTCTACAAAAAGAATTAGCAACTTAAAGAAATATTTAAACAACAGGAAGTAGGATGGCACAAGGAGATAAAATTAGTGGAGGAAATAAGGGGGTTCTAAAACAATTTGTTATAGACCAATTAGAAGATACGATGATAAAGGGATTGGGAATAACTCATATAAGAATAGATTATGATACTTACACAGAAGCCTGGGATATAGAATATTTTGGACAAGTTAAACGTACGGTTGGAGGGACTAATGGAAGAACTTAAAAAAGAATTAGCCTTAAAGTTGATAGATCTAACCGATGAATTTGGGATAGTTGATATAAAAGATTTAGCAAGTTGGATAGAACAGAAGATTAAAGAGGCTAAGATTTCGGAAAATAAATATTGGATAGAAAGATTAGACCTTGAAGGCAGTAGAATGGTTTCAGTTTGGGCAGATGATTTTCTTTACCACATTGAAGAATTAGAGGGAGAGTAACCATGGAAAAAATAATTGAAAAAATATCGGTTCATATAGTTGACTATACCGTTGCAAGGCATATTGGCGGTTCTGCTGAAAATAAATCTATCATTATTGAACTAACAGAAGAACAGCAGCAAAAATTAATTACTGGCGAAAATGTTTATGTGGCAGGCATAACTCCTATTTACAAGGAGGCATAACATGGAATGGTACTACTACTTATTAGCAGCAATAGATCCCCAAGCGGCAGAAGAAAAAGCAAATGAATTAAATAAATTATAGAAGGAAAAATATAATGAAAGAGAGATTGAAAACTTTCTTTTTAGGGTTGCTTACTTTAATTGTCGTTTTAATTTTTTGCTACTGGTTAGTTATAATACTTTACGGAAAGGAAGGTATGAGATGAATCAACTCTCCTTAAAAATTAGATTTGATTGTCTCGTAGGAGAAAGATTAATTAAAAAGTATTATGCATATAAAAAGAATGATAAAATTAAATGCTTTGAAAAATTTTTCAAATGGCAATCTACTACTAAAATAGGTCATGTTGGATCGCTGGAAGTGTATGGCACAGAAGAAAAGAAAAATAAAGAACGTTTAACAAATGAATTCTATAAATGGCGATTAATGCAGTTACAAATGCCTAAAGTAGGGGATGAGATTTACGTAGGAAGTTCTTATTATATAGATCATGGGGAAGATGATTTTGATGGAGGTTTGTGTAAAATAATAAAAGTAGAGATAGAAAATTGCAAAATTCACTATTTTCCAAATAAAGTTAAAAAATGATATGTCTAAAAAAATAATTACTTTTTTTTTATCTTCTTCACTTAGTGATGATACGTCTTCTGTAAAACGATTACCAAGTATCATATTTGGGAATAGAAAAGAATCTCCTACAGGAATGAGAATAAAAGAAGCTTTAGCAACTAAGTGTAAGAATCCCAATTGTGATAAGATAGCACAAGAAGGGAAAACCCACTGTTCAGGAAAATGTTTTAAAGAGCATTATAATAAAAAATAGGAGAATAACTAATGCGGCGAAAAAGAGATATAGAATTTGCTAGATCTATTTTATCTAAACTGGAAGGGTTTACAGGAGTAAATTTAGAAAATGTAAAGACAGAGATAAAAGATTACATAAACGGAAAAGCTGAAAGTAATCCAGATGAAAAAATCTTTTATTCTACCCTAAATCCTATGGATAAAAGAAAAAAAGTATCATTGATAACTGTGGCAACAATATTTAAACTACATAATAATAAAATATTAGTAAGTCACGGAGTTGCTTTTTGATCTTTTAAAGAAACCTATAATAGAAGAATAGGTAACAAAATAGCTAAAGGTAGGGCCAAGGTAAGACCCACAGAAAGATATATGCTTGAAAAAGCCCCATTAAAACTAGATTGGAAAGCTCTTCATCTTGAAATGCTAAAGATCCATCATGCATATAAAGGAAATGCTTTTATTAATCTTCCTTTATTAGAAAAAGATCAAAGAGAAGCTGCGAGAATAGGTTGGGCTAACATTTAAATATGAAGTATTTTTAATGAATAATGAATTTGCAGAAATAAAAAGATTAGCAAAGTTTTTAATTCCTATTTTAGGAATATTTCTTTTATTTTATTTTGTTATTATAAAAAGAAATCATAATATAGAAGCAGATAATGGTGTGTTTATCTTTGCATTTATATCTATACAATTTGTTTCTATTATTATAGTTGCTTTACGTTTTTAATGCGGTGTGCATTGACGGTCTTGTAAGGTCCAAGTGGATTGTATGTTAAATGATGGCAGGATCTTTTAACTGAGACAATTCGTACTGGAACTCTCTTTTCAATTCCTGAGAAGAAAAGAGATGTAGGCTGAATAACATGAATGGGTAATAGTCTTTGTGAAAAGCAAAGTTCTGTATAGGGTTCGACCCCCTTACGCTGCCCTAATTATTTGTATAGGAGAAAGAAATGGAAAATCATTTGTATATTGTAACAATAAAGTTTGGTTATGATTATAGTAAAGAAGAAAAATTTTTTATAGTAACAGATAACCCAAAAAATGCAGAACAGTTAGCATTGGACAAGTTTCCCTATGATTATGGTAGTAAATACGTGAGTAGCATAACAGTTATAGCAACAGAAGGAAAACATGGGATTCCTAATACTTTAATTATAGGAGAATTAAAGAAATGAGTTCTCTTGGAGGATTTACAGTAAACATTGGGCGTGTAAACTATGAAATGGTATGGGGAGAAGATTGTAAAACTCTTATATTAAAAAAATTAGATAATAAAGAACATCCTTTTCCAGAGGGCCATATATTAAACTATGATAATAATAGGGATTTTTTAATAAAAAAAAAATAGATGGTAAAAATCTTTATTGTGATGTATTAATGAAAAGAAAGGAACAAACATGAAACCTATAATCGTAACTCCTAGAATACTTAAAAGAAGAGATATTTGTAATGAAGCTATTGAAATCTTTAAGAAAGTATTCCCAGAAGAGAAAGCTGAGTTCACTGTTAAGAATTTGAAGAAGTATGCAAAGGTTTTTAAGAAAGAATTCAAAGGGGGACCTTATCAGCTTTCTAAAGGAAAAAATTGGAATTTTGCTATAGGTATGTATAATTTATTATTAAATAGAAAAAGATATGAAGAATTAGAAACGTATTTTGATAAAAAGTCCCCCACTCCTGTATGGGGACCTCATAAATCTATTGCAATAGATAAACAAATAGAAAAAGTTGAGAAGTTTTTTCAAAAACAGAAGAAATTGCAATAACTTGTGTATTTTAAATAATGGTAGATTGGCAGAATTGGTATTGCAGCACCCCGCTAAGGTGTACAATAGAAATATTGTAGAGGTTCGAGTCCTCTATCTACCTCATTGGGAAGTTAAAGCGTAATTGGTTGACCGCCCCTGTCTTGAAAACAGGTGTACCTTCAAAAAGGGTACTGGGAGTTCGAGTCTCTCACTTCCCGCAATGAAAGGATTATAAAATGGAATTACCTCAAAATTGGGATGAAATAGTTAAGAAAGCAGGAATATCTCTTAATGATGTAGAAAAGAAGAAGTTTAATAGTTTCTGTGAAGATTTTGAAGCAGATGATGAAGAAAGAGATAGGATATTAGAGATAGAAGGAGTAGATTTTTTCTGGACTGAGTATACAGAAAATATTAGAGCAGGTGGATGATATGATGGAAGAATTATTAGATTTTGATGTAAGAAGAGAATATCAATTATTTTAGGAATTTAGGAGGTTAGATCCAAAATAGAGGAAAAGTAAAATCCTCTGCTTACATTTTTTGTTCTTTGAAGTATTGGGGGCGAATTTGGTTTCGATTGGGTATTAAGTTTATATAGTGCGTGTCGATGGGCAAACTATCGTTAAAGTGCAAATAAAAATATAAATGCAGAAAAATCTGCTTCCTTTATTGGTGAAGACGGCAAAGTCGTTTTTGCTGATGAAGAATTAGCTTTAGTTTAATTTAATTAAAGTTAATCGGACTTGCTAATAGTCTGACACTCAAATTAGATCGGTAGTAGTTGTAAATCTTCCAATATCAATTATTACTTAAAAAAAGAATGGGAAGATCCTTTTTTTGTAGTTTTTCGGGACCGTAACAAACACTTGATTGATAATTGATTAAACAATTATCTACACATGTGAATGACTATATAAGTTTTATATTCAAGACGCGAGTTCGACTCTCGCCGCCTCCACAAATTAAACAGAGTTAGTTCCCTGCAACTCTTGTTTATTAAAATAAAAAGGAAGAAAGAAAATGGCAAAGAAAAAGAAAATAGGATCTAAACTAAAAAAAATACTTCGTATACTACTTAATGTGGATGAAAGCGAAGTACAAAGGTATTATACTTCTGATTTTGAAGATGAGATGGATGAAAAATATGTGTTTGATTTGAAAGGAGAAACCTTTGGTTTTGGGGTTCCAATGCGAAGTATAGGAAGCGCGGAGGAGGATACTCAATCTCAAAAAATTACTAAAAAACCTATTGAAGTATTAGAGGAATTATCTCAACCTCCAAGAATATTAGATTTTGCGAATCTTGATGATAAGATTTGGTTATTAAAAGAAAAATCAGAATTATTAAGAAGCAATAACTGGAGTAAAAAACAAACAGAAGGATTAATTTCTTGTTTAGAAAATAGAAAGAAATTTGATCCTTATTTTTCCCAGTTTTCTATTACTACCCTAGAAGATATAGAAATTCTAACAGGGAAATATGACTTAGTGATGAAAGAAGCTGATTTATTTATTCCTGAATTTCCAAAAGAAGCAATTAAGATAATGAAAGAGTATTCTGCTAAAGTAAAAGAGATTACAGGTAAGAAAGCTATTTATTATGTAATTGCAACAGAAAAAGATTTTAAGGAAGCAGATAAAAAAAGAGATCCTATATTACTCGCACAATCTATATTTGGTTTCTATTATGATATTTTAGGGGCGTGGGATAGAGAAATGGTATTGTTATCCGAATTGTAAAAATATGCCTCATATAAAGTTTGAACATGTATTATTAATTTCTGTTATGATAGTCCCCTATATAATATTAGCATATACAGAACATTCTGTTTTGCCAACGTTTTTTATATCGATGTGGTTAGTTTTTCCTTGTCGTGATAAGCAGTTTGGATATGGAAGGAAGTTTTTTTGGTTGAGGCAAACCACTATTATAATAGGGTTTTTAATCGGCATTGTGGTAGGGAATTTATGAAATTTCTTTGGATGATACCTCAACATATACAACCGCAAACTAAAGTTGTATATAATAATCAAATTTACGATATGGGTTATTATTCTAGTGTAGAAGGAAGATGTATTTTATATCTTGTAGGATGCCAAAATATGCAAGATTCCTTTTCTGTGGATACAGACAAAGTTAGAATTGCAAACCAAGAAGATTTAAAATATTTAAAGGAAGGAAGGTAATGGATAGAGAAATTATAAGTTCCTTGATACTAGGAATTGTTTTTGTAGTTATATATTTTGGTATTATGTTATATATGAGGTATTCTCAAAAACAAAACTTCGATGAAGGAGATGATTAGATGTTCTCACTAAAAGATACATTAGAAGATGTTAAGGGAGGTCTTTCTGAAGATATTATTAAAAGTATCGAAAAAGATAATAATAATATAGAAGGAATGACAGTAGATTTATCTACAGATCCCGTATTTGTTAAACTTCTGAGTAGAGCAAGCTAAAGAATGGATATTGGAAAATTATACCGACAAAGAAGAGGGTATTCATCCCGACATTGAGAGCATACAAATTGTGCAAGTGCTGGAACAAGTTGCGTTTCAGCCGCAGCCGGACTTTGAAAACGAAACTTTAATGAGGTAAATATATGAAACTTACAAGTAGAGACTGGACGGAAGATTTTAAATATGAAAACGGAATGTATGGGAACAAATGTATTAAATGCGGACAAGAATTTATTGGTTACAAGCGAAGGTTAATCTGTAAAATTTGTGCAACCAGCAAGGCTGTCGCCTTGAAACGCTGGTTATACCACCTTTATTGGATTGAAGGTAAACTTGGAGCTTTAATAGCCCGCAAAAAAAGATTTGGTAAACTTGTTCAGATAGGCATTAAACAAAAAGACAATACTTATTTATATGCAACCGCCGATTCATCTCATTGGAACGATTTTAAGGCGGTATAACGCTGTTGCGGTTAAGCTGCTGCGAAAAGAAAAGAAAGGGATAAAATGGACTTAATAAAAAAATATTTACCCAAAACATATTATGCCGGATTAAGTAGTGAAGAACGATTGAAGATGATGGTTGAGGGTTGGCAAAGAGCAATCAAAGTGAACCAAGAACTCGAAGAAAAACTTAGCAGTCCGGTTGAACCGCTGGTTATGCCGATGCTTGCGGAAGTAGAAGATGAAATTGAAACAAAGATGGTTGGCAAAATTATTAAAGGAAATTTGGATGGGCAAAAAGTAGCAGAACAATGGATAAATGTAAACAATGCAATTTTAATAGCGAAGCAAATTGTGTATAAACATTATAGCAAATTTTCAGTATAAATATTTGAGGATGCAATGGACTTAAACACAGACTATGGCAAAGAACTTTACAAATTCTTTAATGAAAAAAATGAAATTTATGATTTAGAAAATTTTGAACTAAGAATCCAACTTTTGACCGCACTGAAAGGCGGTCAAATTGAGCAGCAAGTTAGCGATGCAAACGGCGGATGTTGGCAGAAATGCCCCAAATGCGATGGACAAGGGATTGTATCTAAACCGCCGTGGATTGCTGGAGATCAAGATACTTGGACTGCTTCACAAGCTAATTTTACTTGTAATTTATGCAATGGACAAATGGTTATTAAACAATAGCCGTTTGTCACGCTAACATATTTGTGCCTAAAGCGATTATGGAAATAAAGCAGAATAATCTATAAGATGAACAACACAATAAACTATAAACTAAACATAGCCAACAATAAAAATAATTCGCATTTGAGGCACGGGTTATTTTGATTTTTGGCGGGAGAAATAAAAGTGAAAAGACAATTTAGAATTAAGTTTGAAGGTGAAGCAATAATTGAAATAGACCAGAAGATAATAGACGTTGTAGATGATGAATGGCGAAAACATCTTTACAACTTAACAACACCATTAGATATTGCAGAACATATAGGGTATAATTTAGTAATTAACAATGCGAGTTTATCAAGGTTAGATGGGTGGGCAGACCAAACAGATGACCTTGCTAAAATAATTGAAGAACCAGAATGGGATATGGATGTTAAGGAAATTACAGGGCAAGCCGTTTTATCCACATAACAGTGTGGCAAATAATGCGCCGAATCAAATAAATGAATAATTATAAACTAAATAATGCCAACATCCTTAACTCAAATCAACAGACCGATGGAATCGGTCGCATTGATTTGCTGGTTAAATGGATTTTGGCGGACATAGGAGAAAGCAAATGTTGGCACTTTTATTTTTATTACTGATAATACCTTTAACATTACTTAGGGGATGGGTGCTGTTAGCACTTTACAAATGGTTTATAATTCCTTTGGGTGCGCCGGAAATATCAATGGCACACGCATTAGGGGTTGCTTTGATAGTGGGATTTTTGACACATACTTACACTGGGAAGAAAGATAGGGATGAAAAAATCGAAGAAGTTATACAAAGTTTTTTAGTTCCCATTA
>Ga0172382_10008240_pt1 | contig 14573 bp, 15 predicted proteins | sample Leawel138RmetaG_FD_122245 | JGI IMG/M metagenome (GOLD analysis project Ga0172382, IMG submission 122245) | Leachate microbial communities from a municipal landfill in Southern Ontario, Canada - Leachate well 138R metaG | ecosystem: Engineered > Solid waste > Landfill > Unclassified | place...
AAATTTTTAAAATTATTAGAACTTAAATCTAAATGAGTTATTTTAGGACTAGTAAGATTATTAATACTCGAAAGCCTACAATCATATATATCTATCTCTTCAATTTTTTTTAATTTATTTAAATATAAATTCAATATTTTTAAATTTTTTAAATCATTAAATTCTTCTTTGTTAATCTCTTCTATTAAATTTTCTGATAGATCAAGACGTTCTATTTTTTTACATTTATTTAAAGCACTTATATTTTTTATTAAATTTTCTGATAGATCAAGACCTATCAAATTTTCAAATACACATAAATTATCTAAATTTTTAATTCTTTTTTTAGAAAGATTTAAATTCTTAATATTATTCATTTAATTTTTACCTCTATTTCATTCAATTAATTTTTTTGCTTGTAAAACTTTTGTTATCCATTCTTCTTTTAAAAATGGATTAGAATTTTCATAAAAAACATCAGCATCATATCTATCTATAAAATTAAGTAAAAAATCTAAAGAAATATTTTGAGTTTGTATTATATGGTAAAAATCACCATCAGTCAAAAATTCAGCTAATTCAATTAAAGTACTTTCAGGTATTAAATTAGTAGAATAACCTGCTGAATTATTATTTGCATAAATTATATTGCCTAATGTAAATCTTTTACTTTTAATTAAAATTTTAATTAATTCTTGTTTATCTTTTTCTTGTGTATATTGTCTATAATTATTATTAAAAGTTTTTAGCAATATAATATTAGGACGAAAATGTTCTTGAAGATTTTTAGTATCTAATAAAAATATTTCTGTTAATAGAGAAAAAAACGATTCTTTATTATTAAGAAATATTTTTTCCATTTCACTTATAACACTATGTAATGAAGGTAAATCTTTTGTCATTTTTAAACTCCTTATTAAATTTAATTATTTATAATTCTATTATAATAATATATATTTAAAAAAAAAGTAAAGGAACATAGAATTCCTTTACTTTATTAATTTTAAATAATCAAAAAATTTCTTTTTAATTTCTTTACTTATTTTTTTATTATATCGTATATTATCATAAATTATTTCGTTTTTAAATTTAACTAAAAAGTCTAAAGATAATTTTTGATATCTACTTATTCTATACCAATCTAAATTTTTTTGAAATTCTTCTATAAAACTTTCAGAAAGAATTTGGAACTCACTAATTAGAGACCAAATTTGTTCATCAAGTTGATGAAGGTTTTCTTTCATTAAAGTTTCAGAAAGATTTTGATTTATACATAAATCAATTATTTTAAATTTATCTATATATTTTTTTATAAAAGAACGAGATAATCCTTTTTTATATTGAGCTATTTTACGCCAACTTTTTTGAGAGAGAGTTCTTTTATCAATTTTATTTTCTATATAATCTATAGCTAGTTTTTCATCTTGTTTATAAAAGTTTATAAATTTAAACATAGTAAATTTTTCTTTCATTTTCCTCCAAAAAATAAAGAGAAGGGTAAATTAATACCCTTCTCCTTTATTAACTAATACAATATTTTTTCTACTCCAAGAATTTCATCTTCTTTATCTAATCTCATCAATCTATTTCCAAATGTATTTTTCTTTCTTTGAGGTATTTGTTTACATTCAATGTAGATATTTTTTGCTTTAGAATAAATAAAGATTTTGTCAGAATCTTGTACTATAGTTGTTGTAATAAGTTTATCACCCTTTTTCAATTTCATCACCTGCATACCCTTTACCCTTCTAGTTTTCTTTCTAGAAAGTTCTTTAATAGCTGTTTTTTTACCCGTTCCATTTTTTGTAATAGAAAATATACTGAAATTGTCAGAAGTATTTTTATCTATTAAATGCATAGAAGTAATTTCATCATCTTTATCTAATTTAAGAGTTTTTACACCCATAGCAGTTCTTTTAAGAGTAGGTACAAGTTTTTTACTAAAGAGATTAAATCTACCATTAGAACCTGATATAAAAATTTCTTTATCATTACTTGATGTAAGAGAAGCAAATTTTAAAGCATCATCTTTTTTAATTTTCATTATAATAAGATTATTTGCCCTAGTAATAGTATTTACTTTTATTTTCTTAAGATTTCCCTTCTTAGTTAAAAATACTATTGATTTTTTCATATCTTCTTCTGAAAGTACCATTATATTATTTATCTTATCATTTTGAATTGGTATATAGTTAGAAATATGCTTACCTATTCCTTCATTTTCTGGGATCTGATAGACTTTTCTAACAAATACTTTTCCTTTTTCAGTAAAGAAACAAATAGAATCTAAATTGTTAACCTGTTTTACAAGTTTAATATTTCCTTCTTTTTCGGTAACATTCTTTCTTCCCTTACCTGCTCTTTTTTGAACTTTAATATTGGTTTCTATTTTACATTTCCTTATTAAATCCTGTTGAGAAACTTGGAGGAGATATTTATCATTACTGATAAGTTCTTCATCAGTTGTTTTATTAGATGTTTTAATTATTTTAGTTCTTCGAGGTATATTAAACTTTTTCATTTCCTCTTGTTCTTGAACTATTTGTTCTAAAACATATTTTTCTTTACTTATAAGTTTCTCTTTAACTTTTAATGTTTCTTTTATCTGAAGAAGTTCTTCATGTAATTTATTATTCTCAAGCTTTGTTAATTTAGAAAGTTTCAGTTCTAATATCTTCTCAGCTTGCAATTCAGTAAAGCTAAATCCTTTCATTAAATTAGTTTTAGCTTCTTCCGTATTTTTACTAGATTTAATTATTTTTATAATTTCTTTAATATTAGGAGATACTTTAATGAGACCTTCAAGAATTTCTTTTCTTTTAAGTAATCCTTCAATTTCAAATTTAGTAATTCGTATTATAGTATCTCTTCTAAAATCTACAAACAAACCTATTATTTCTTTCATATTAAAGAGTTTTAGATTTCCATCCTGAATGCCATAAAAATTTGTATACATACTCTTTTCTAAACCAAATCTTTTAAATAATTGATTTCTTAAAAGAGATAAATCTACACCTTTTTTAGCTTTTACTCTTACTTTAATTCTATTTTCTTTATCACTTGATTCATCTATAATGTCTGCAATCATGCTTTCTTTTTTCTTATCTAAATCTTCTTTTATTCCTTTCTTAATATTATCCAGAACAACATCAAGCGTCATACTATAAGGAAGTTCTTTTATATATACTGAATTACCTTCTTCATCTATATCTATAGTTCCTCTTATGAGAATATTTGATATACCTTCTTCATATAATTTTTTAATTTCCGTTTTACCTCCCACTTCTCCACCTACTGGAAAATCTGGCCCTGGAATTAATTCCATAAGTTCATCTATAGAAATATTTTTATTATTTTTTATATATCTTATAACTGTATCGGATATTTCTTTTAAATTAAAACTTGGAATAAAACATCTGAAACCAACAGCTATTCCTGAATTTGAATTGAGTAAATAATTAATAGTTTTAACAGGAAGATAACAGGGTTCTTTCAATGTGTTATCATAATTATTCATCCAGTTGACACTATCTTTATTCAAATCTTCTGTTATTATACAGTCTCTAGAAAATTTACTTAAAGTTACTTCAGTATATCTAGGCGCTGCAGCTTCAAAACCATGTATAGAACCTATATTACCTTGAGGTTTTATTAATGGAATACTTAAATTGAAGTCTTGAGCTAACCTAATTAGTGCGTCGTATATAGAAGCATCGCCGTGAGCGTGAAAATTCTAATTGTTATTAACACTAAGCTTTTTATCTTAGTCTCTGGAGATTTCTCTCATTTTCATCGATTGGTCGCTTCCAATCCAGTATGGCATATCTTTTCATCTTTTAATAAAGATGTTGCGGACTCTTGGGTTGATTATATTCTCTTATTATAAGAGGTTCACAACCTATGCTCTGCCCCTGGTTAATATTTTAAAATTAACCTTCGGTTCTGATTAGGATGATTAAACCCTTCCAGCTTAATTCCGCAATTATAATTTCATAAATCACTTTATGAAACGGCATAAAACTTTTTAAATAAATCATATTTACGCTTCAATCTGTTTCTTTTTTTAGAATATTTATAAAGATAATTAGAAACTAATTCTTTATCTTTTTTAGAATAATATTCTAAATAATACAAAGGAAATTCTTGAGAACTTGACTTCTTAAAATAAACTGGTCTTTGTTTTAAGAAAAGTTTTTTCCTTAGAAATTTTTCTATATAAGTTAAAAGTTCCTTACTTCCAACCCATCCCATATTAGTACCACTTTTTGTATAATAACCATCACCATCAAAGATTCCTCTTATAAAATGTTTTATATATTTTTGTTTCATTTTAATAGGTTTCTCTTTAGTACTTTTTCTTTCATTTATTCCTAATTTTTTTAAATTACTTATTACTGTTTTGGAATAAATATTAATTTTCACCAATTTATTTTGTGTTATTTTATGAATTGAGTATTTTATAAATTTTTTATTTATTTTAGCAAAATTACAAAATTTTTTAACGTGTAATTTATCCTTAATTCCTAATTTTATTCTCAATTCATTTCTAAATATATTTCCATCAGCTAATATAAACCCTAACCAATAAGCTATATCGTTTGAATCAATTTTGTTAAAAAGGTTTCTATTAACTTTAATAAGGTTATTTTCAGTATGCTTTTTAACTTTTAGTTTTAACAACCAACGGTCAGCATTTGTATGTGGTACTTTAAATTTATTAAAAGCTTCTCTTAAAGTGCTATTTTCATTTTTTTCATAATATTCAATAAATTTTTTTAAAGCAATAGCTTCGTCGGTTTTATAAAAATATCTATCTTTAATTTTAATTATTCCTGATTTTCTAATTCCTATAATGGTTTTTTTATCAAAATTAAAATTCTTATTAAAATAATAAGCTGATTTATCATTTAAAAGAATTTCATCTATAAAATTAGAATATTTTTCTTTTATCATTATTATCATATAATTTTCCTCTCTTTTGACCAGTATTTATTTTAAATTTATTTTGAAGCGTATAAAAAGTTCCTATTTACCCATACATTCGCCCACAACCTTTGAAGATTTAACCGTTCTAGTTGTATTGTAATTGTTTAATGTAAATAATAATCTTCTTTGAACTGGTTTTAATCCATCTTTTATATCTGGTATAGAACGATCTGTAATAACAGATACTGAGTAATCTAAAAATTTTTTACTTAAAATTTTTGAAAAACTTTTATTAATAATAACATCATTAACTGGAGGAAAAAGTTCTTCTTTTTTTGTTTTAATTTTCTTCATTAATTAAGACCTCTTGTTTTTCTATTTCTTTAACACATTTCCCTTCTAATTTTCCTTCAGCTGATCCTACATCAAAAATATCTACAGAATAATTATCTTCTGATTTAAATAAGGTAGAAAAATCTACTAAGATCGTCATTAATTTATCTATTTCTTCTTCTTTTTTTGAAAGAGTGGATACTAAACTTAAAAGAAATTGAACCTTCGTTAATATACTTTCTTTTTCTTGTTTTGAATAATCCGAACCAGCAAAGAAATAATATATTTTTTGAAAGATATTTTGTTTTTTCTTTTTTTCTAAAGCTTCTTCCGTTTTTTCTATTAATAAATTTACTTCTGCTTCATATTGTTTTTTTGTTTTATTTTGTTCTTTCTTGAGTTCAGCCAGCATATTTATAAATTTTTTGATGGAAAGGACTAATTCATGTCTATTTAAAAGAGCGTTTCCATTTTCTTTTATATTTATAAGAATAATAAAATTCTTCCCATCAAAACTACTGCTTAAACTATTAAACCCATTTCTCATACAAAAATTTGAAAGCAATATATTTAATTTTATTTGGTAGATTCTTTTTTCAGTAATAAGTTTACTTCCTACCCATACTATATCAGTTGTTTCTATTTCACTTCTAATTGACTTAAATAAATTTACTATATGATTATTGTAAATGTAAATAAAATCTCGTATTTTACTAGTAATAAAGTTTTTTCTTTCAAACATTTCTTCTTCTTTATCTGTTAAAATTGCTTTTACTTTATTTACTTCTTCTAACATTATAAAAAGTTCTTTAAAACTTTTTTTAAATTTTATGATATTTTCAGTATTGTTTAAAAACATATTTTACCTCTTTTTACATATCAACATCAGCAACACCAGAATTTTCTATTATATATTTTTTTCTTGTTTCTGGATTATCGCCCATTAATTCTTCAAGTATTTTTTCTGTAGCTTCAATATCTTTTATTGTAATACAATGAAGTTTTCTTATCGTAGGGTTCATAGTAGTTTCTTTAAGTTCTTCAGGGTTCATCTCTCCGATTCCCTTCATTCTTTTAATAATGTAACTACCATCTAATTTTTTTATTTGTTTATCTCTATCACTTTCAGTTCTACAATAGATTTTCTTTTTACCCTTTTCAATAATAAAAAGCGGAGGATTAGCTAAAAATACTCTATTTTCTAATATAAGCTGTTTTAGATATTTATTAAAAAACGTCATAAGTAGTATATTAATATGACTCAAATCTTAATTATTCCATATGACTCGTTAATTTCATATGCGTTCTTTATGAACTGCTCATATTTTCATATGAGATTAGACTATATCTTCTCTTATCTGCATTTAAGAGCCTTGCGCTTCCATTCACTTGAATGTACTTCCTTACGGAATAGTCGTTGAACTTTCCTCTTATAATTAAATTAATAAGAGTCTTAGCTGCTGATTGTCCAATCTTCTTAATTTTCAAACATTCAAGCTTATCTTTACAGATTACTTTGTAGTTTAAGAAGCTCTAAGGAGTTTCCAGCAATTCACAAGGTTTTTTGACGGCAATCATCATAATACTTACTTATTCCTATTTTTTTTGTTTTAGTTATTAATAATAATTTATTTTTTTTAATAATTTTCTTATTTATTTTTTTATTTAAAAGAAAATTTATAAGAAAAACACTCACTTCTAAAAAATTAGCTGAAAAAGGAATTCTCAAAAGACGTAATTTATTTTTTAAAATAAATTTATTTTTCTTTTGGTCTCTTCTTCTCGTTGTTTCAATATCAGTCCAATTAGAACTTTCATTTAAATAAAAATGTTGAGATCCATCTATTTCTATATATGTATTATCTATTAAAAAATCACATCTTAACCTTTCTTTTAAATTTACTTCTTTTAATAAAGATAAATTAAAATATTTAGATAAAACTTCTAATAAACTTTCTATTTTTTTGTGAAGAATTCCTGTTTGATTTTTCTTCGCACAAAAAGGGCATCGGTATCCTTGTTGAAAGTCATTAGGTCTCATAAAAAATGTATTATTGCATAAAGTGTGTTTAAATTCTAATTTTTCTTTATTATTTATATATTCATTACTCAATACAATATAATCATTTCCTTCTAGTTTTGAGACCTCTTCTCTAAAAATATTTATATTTTTTTTAGGATTATATTTATTTAAATTTTTAAACCTTTTTTTATTAGCACAAACAGGACAGCCTTTATTTTGCTGTACATTATTACCAGTAGATTGATAAATATGGCCACATATTAAACATTTTATAGTAATATATGTTTTTCTGGAAAAATCTTTGAAATTTTTGAATTTAGATAAAAATTTTAAATTATTATTTTTAGCTATTTTTTTATACTTTAAATATTTTTCTTTTTTTATTTTTTGTTTACTACACGCATCACAAATAATTTCATTTGTATTTCCACATTTATCTTTAAAGAAATAAGCATAATTTGTTTCTTTTTTATTTCCACATTGATGAACTAAAATTATTTTAGTTTTATTCAAATTTTTACTTTTTTCTACTTTTAATAAACTCCATTCTTGTGGATTTAATTTTTCTTTTACTTTTAATGAAATTTCATTTAAAGTTAATTTTTTTGGCATAATAAATAACTCCTTAGCAGTTAGTAAAGTTATTATTATGTTAAGAAAATTCGGACACCGACTAAAAATTTTTACCGTCAACGTCGGCGTCGCACAAATAGATAATTTTATGGTACTTGAGCTTCTCCATACTAGTACAATTAGCTTCACAGCCAAGGACTGTTAAAAGATCTGAAAGTTCTGTATTTTTCATAATTCTGTCTAATGATAAATCTTGTGTATTAAGTATTTTACCTCTAAGGGGAAAAATAGCCTGTGTTCTCGGATTCCTTGCATGTATGGCACTGCCCCCTGCCGATTTTCCCTCCAGGATCCAAAGCTCCCTGTTGGCAGGATCTTTATCCGAGCAGTCAGAAAATTTAACACTTAATGCAAGAGAAGAACCTAGTTTTGAACTCTTTTCTACTTTATCTTTAGCTGATTTAGCTGCTTTTCTACTTTTAATATTTTTTACTACTAACTCAGTTAATTTTCTTAATTCAGCAGGATTCGAATCAAAATAGATTTTTAATTTTTCCCCTAAACTAGAAGTTAAAAATCCGAATATTTCAGGATTATTTACTTTTAATTTAGTTTGAGAAGAATATTTAGGTGAAGAGTGCTTAATACTAACTATAGCTATTAAACCTTCTTTACAATCTTCAGGTAAAATGTCTTTCTCTTCAATTTTTTCTTTTTTTGGAATTAAATTCTTTTCAATTATTGCTTTTTTAACTTGAGTTGAAATAGCCATTCTAATTCCTTGAAGGTGAGTACCACCATCTCTATTATGAAGACTATTACAAAATCCTTCAACTACTTCGTCACCGTCATTTATCCAACAGAAAGAAGCTTCATAACTTTGTGTATCAAATTTTTCTTCTTTATCTTTTTTATTTGATTTTTTTATTTTCTGGCTGTCGGAAAATCTAATAGGATTAATAATAAAAGGTTTTCCTTTAGAAAGTTCTTTAAGATATTCACCTAAACCATCATCAAACTTAAAAATTGTTTTGGATTTTTTATCAACATCGTTTATTTCAATAACTAATTTAGAATTAAGATAAGCTACCTTTTTACAATATTCTTTAATCTCTTCTTCTTCTACTTCTATTTTATCAAGTTCAAGATATTTATGACTTGGATAAAACCGAATAGTAGTTCCTGATTTTTTGTTTTTGACTTTTTCATCTTTTATCTTTCCATCCAATTCCTGTTGTGTTCATATGGATTTGTTACATCCATACAGTGTATTAAAATAATTTAATACTACTCTTCTCGTTTCATTGACCCTTCTAATGAAGGTATCTCCACGATGGCTGACAACCTCAGCCTAATAAATTTTGGTTTTTTATTTATGATTTAAAATATTTCTTGCTGAATTTTTATCACGACTTTTTTTGTATCCACATTTCACACAATGAAATACTCTTTGCTTTAATGTAAGTTTTTCATCTCCAGCATATCGATGACCACATTTAGAACAAGTTTGAGTAGTTGGTGTTCCTTTTGGTATAAAAGTTATTTTAGAATTATACTTAGTGGCCTTCCATTTAAGAGTTTCTGTGAAAGCGTATAAACCTAACATATCAATAGATCTATTAATTCTTTTATTAAACTTTTTACCAAGCGGAAACAATTCGATGTTAATTTGTGAATAAGTCTTACATAATTTAGTCGTAATTTTGTGCCGAAAGTCAGTTCTTATATTATTCAATTTCTCCCATTTTTTGTTTAAGAGCTTTTTATATTTAATAGCTCTTTTACTTTTATCATCTTTTTTACTTAAGTTGTTGTTCATGTAATCAAGTTGTTTAAAAAGTAATTTAATAGTTTTTGGGAGTGTAATTTCTTCATACTTAACTTTCTTTTCCTTTTTTTCAGCTAAAACAAGAAATGTTTTAATTCCACAGTCGATTCCTACTTTTTTATCCTTTTCCTTTCTTATGTAATCCTTACAATTGTTTTTCTCGTAATTTATACACAAAAAGAATTTATCAAATTTTTCATAAATAGTTATTGATGCAAACCGTATTTCTTTAGAATTTAAAAATAGACAAGATTCTGCTGTTTTTAATAATAATGCATTTTTCTTTGACTTTACAGTAGTTAAACAAATAAATCTTTTACTCTTAGCTTTTACTGGGTTTCCTTTGTTATTCATTCTAAAAGAATTTTTGCAATCTTTCTTTTTTTTAAAGTTAGGAAAACCTTTAAACGGAGATTCTTTTGTTCTTACTTTTTTGTAATGCTTAACCGCATCATTTAAATCACTTAGCGCTTCTTGCCGCACCATAGAATTAACCTCGTTCAACCAAAGTTTATCTTTAATTTCTTCATTATTAATATATTTTTGTATATCATAACTATTGAAATCTTTAACTCCTTTGGCTTTCAACCAATTAACTCCATAATTCCAAGTCCATCTTCGAACTCCGAAACATTTACGAAAATATTCAATTTGAATATTTGTAGGAAATATCTGTGTCTTAAAAGACAATATCATATTCCTTACCTCATATATTTTAATTATAAATTAAATATATGTTATTTTTTGGTAGGAATTTAAAACCAAATTTATTAAAAGTAGTTTATTTTAATACACATCTTATACTTTCATATAAGCACTGACTATATCTTGTTCTTTAATTAAGTTTAAAGAACCCTTGCACTTCCACTCACTTGAGTGTACTCTACTCGGTTCTACACCATAACTATATGGCTTACCCTTTCGATAGTCGATGAACCTTACTCTTATAAAGTATAAAGAGTCTTGGCTGCTGATTGTCCAATCTTCTTAATTTTCAAACATTCAAGCTTGATATTACTATCTACTTTGTAGTTTAAGAAGCTCTAAGGAGTTTCCAGCAATTCACAAGGTTTTTCAACATACATTACTGTATGAAGTGGCAATTAGAAATTACCATTTTTAAAAGATAAAGAAGTTGTAACATTTGGTTTTTTAATAGTAATTTCTACTTTTTTTGATAAAGCTGTAGTGCAAGTTAAACCTACACCATTCAATCCTGAACTATTTGTATAAGCTTCTCCGCTTTCAAATTTTCCAGAACTGTGAAGAGATAAGAAAATTTCTTTTAATTTGTTTTTGTCTTCATTTGGAATTCCTCGTCCATCGTCTTCTACTTCAACATAACCTTTTTCATTTGAATAAGATAAACGAATTTTACTAGCATAACCAGCAATAAATTCATCTATACTGTTATCCATTAACTCTCTTAATAGGTGATATACGCCACCCATGTTAATAGACCCAATATACATTGTAGGTCTTTTTTTAATACGTTTGATGTCATTTTTAATAACTTTAATGTTATCAGACGTGTAGTTTTTTTGTGTCATGAATTAAACCTCCTTAATAAATAAGTAAGACACCTTTTTATAATATATGATTAATTTATTGTTAAATCATTTTATTTTCTTAATTATAATATATATTTAAAAAAAAAGTAAAGGAACATAGAAATTGTTCCTTTACTTTATTAATTTTAATACTTTCTTGTATTTATTTATAATTTTTTTAAAATTTATATCTTGTTCTGGAATATCTTTTATTTCTTCCCATATCATATCATTAATATAATCTTCTTCAAAAACTAATTTAAAACCTCCTATAGCAACATTTTTTGTATAATAAAATATCTTATTTAAATATAAAAAATGTATATTAGGTAGATTTATTTCTTTTAATTTTGATAATTTATTTAAATTTAAAACTTTTTTTATAGGATTTCCTTGCAACCGAATAACTTCTAAATTTACTAAATTTTCTATCCCATTTATTTCATCTATTCTATTATGTCTTAAATCTATTCTAGTTAAATTTTCATTTTTCTCTTCAAAATTTAATTTAGTTAATAAATTATCATGCAAACATATTTCTTTAGTAACTTTAAAAATATTCATATCTCTTATTTTTTTAATCTTATTGCAAGATAAATCTATACAACCATATTTTTTAGTTAAATCTATACATGCTGGCAAGTCTTCATAACCTTGATATTTAATTTTTATATACTTTCCATTATTGTACGAATGTTCATATTTCATATCAATTCAACAAATTAAAATAATTAATAATTATTTCTTTTATTTCTTTCTTTATTCTAGAACTATTTTGTACTTTATGAATAAAATAATTTGAGTTTATTTCAATATGATCTCCGAAATCATTCATTTTTGCTAAAATTTCATTTATTAAAAATTTTTTTGAGTAATTAAAATAATAAATTAAATTATAGAAACCTATTTCTTTTTTATATTTGATTAAAAATTCTTCAGAAAATTTCTTTTTAGGTTTTAAATAACCCAATTGTTTTGGTTTTATTATTTTTTTCTTTATCATTCTTTCTATAAATTCTTCTGAAAGATTTTGATACAAAAGTATTCTATAAATTACACCCCAATCATTATAACCTTTTTTTAAAATTTCTTTTTCTATAAACTTTTCAGAAAGTTTTTGATATTGTAATGTCCTGGCAAAAGAAAGCGACATATACTTCTTTAATTCTTTTTCATTAAATTTAGTATTAGCTAATACATAAAACCAATTAAGTTGCGATTCGTATTTTTTTATAAAATCTTTTGTTAATCTTTTACTTTTGCTAACTTCCGTCCAATTTATATGGAATTTAAAAATTCTAGCATCTTTCTTTAAGTTTTTTTCACTTATCATTATTTTATTAACTCTAAATAATTTTTATAACTTTCAAGAGTTTTTTTAGAAATATTTTTATTTCTAAATAGATATGATCTATTTTCTTCATTAACATATTTAACTAAAAAATCTAAAGAAAGATTTTTTTGATTTTTAAGTATTGCCATAAAAGTATATTCACTCAATGTAAAACGTTCTATATTTTCTAAAATAAAATCTTCATCTAAGTTTATTTGACAATAAGCCATTGTAGACCAAATATCTCCATTCCAATAAGAATATCCTTCAGTTTTATGAAATGGTTTTAAGAAAAGAATTTCATCTAAAATATTTCTTGATAAATTTTGATATTTAATTATATTAATGAATTCATTTTCGTTTATTTTATTTAAAATTAATAAAATTGTATCATCGGATAATGTAGAATTTTCTATAACTAATTTTTTATCTAACTTATCAAAATATTTTAAAATAAAGTTATTAGGTAGATTTTTTTCTAAAGAAATTAACTTCCATACCCTATTATCATTAATTTCAAATAATTTATACATAACTTCAGTTTTATTTGTAACTTTTCTAAATAAATTAAAGAAAGATAAAACACTTTCAAAATTTTCATAATTAATTTCCGTTAATCTATTCTTACGCCGTCCTCTTGCACTTAGTGGAACTTTTATAGCTTTACTCATAAATACCTCAATTCAATGTAACTTAAAATTTTTTCTTTAACTTCTTTCTCCAATAATAAATTATGACTTATTTCTTCAGCTAAATAATTTACATTAATATCTTTTTTTAAAAAAATAATTTTATCTAAAAATTCAATAAATAAATAAATAGGTAAATTTAACCAATTTAAACATTCATAATCAAGACGACGGAAATTTTTATTTTTTATATCAAAAAACAAAATTAGTTGGTTTACATTTTTAAATTTTTTAGAATATTCTGTAAATACTTGAATTTTTATTTTAGATGTTATTAAACGATTATTAAAAATATCTTTAAATAAATCATATGTTTTTATTTTATTAATATTTTTCATTAAATAATCTAAAGGAACTAAACTAGTATTAGCTATTGACTGGAAGCTAATCATTTCTTTTTTTTCTAAAAATTCTAAAAATTCTGTATTTATTTTTTTAACGTTTATTCTATAATGATATTTTGTAAAATAATCACCATTATAATATTGTATATATTTACGAAAAAATCGTTCAGATACCATTTGATATTTTAAAATGTAATCAAAAGGTAATTCATTAAAATGCTTTTCAAGAAACTTTTCTGAAACTCTTCTTTTATATAAAATAGTTTTTTTGCTCATATATTTGATGTAATCACTTAAAAATGTTTCAGAAATTTTCGTTCTATGAGAAGATGCTATTCTACCCCAATTTATTAAATTTCTTTTGTTTAATTCATTAAAAAGTTTTTTATCTATTTTAGTTAAATTTGAGGATCTATATTTTTTTATTTTTTCTAATATTTTTTCATAGTGAGGTAATTTAATTCTTTCGTTTAAATAATAATTACTTGTAAATATTTCTTTTTCATTTAACATTTTTACTATTTCCCTTTATAGTTTATTATTAAAATTACTAATAAATAATATATATTTAAAAAAAAAGTAAAGGAATATAAAATTCCTTTACTTCATTAAACTTAACATATTTTTATATTTATCTATAATTTTTTTAAAATCTATTTTTTCTTCTTCTATATCTTTTATTTCTTCCCATATCATATTATTAATATAATCCTCTTCAAAAACTTTAGTTACATGAATATAATCTAAATACTTTATTTTATTATCATTTAAAAAATATTTATTTTTAATAGGATTATTACGTAAATATAATTCTTCTAAATTAACTAAATTATTACTAGAATAAAAAGAAAAAGGAAAGTTTTCAAAAGGATAAAATTCTAAAAGAATATTCCCCCCAGGAGGATACGTTACTCCAACTCCAACTCCAAATTTTTTAGGATCTTTAATGTAAGAATTACTATTAGCTAATGCTTGTCTTAATCTTTTTATTTCTT
>Ga0172382_10008241_pt1 | contig 14572 bp, 10 predicted proteins | sample Leawel138RmetaG_FD_122245 | JGI IMG/M metagenome (GOLD analysis project Ga0172382, IMG submission 122245) | Leachate microbial communities from a municipal landfill in Southern Ontario, Canada - Leachate well 138R metaG | ecosystem: Engineered > Solid waste > Landfill > Unclassified | place...
ACTCTAAAAAAGCCGGTGGTGTTACAAGAATGCATCTACGCTTCAGCCCAAGACCAATCCGATCAACTTTCTTGGTAAACTATCCACACTTTATTTCCTGTTCAACGGATACATACCTAAGAAAATATGACATGTTAAAAGGACTTAGAGAAGGCGGAACATTCTTATTAAATACACAAACTCCAAAAGAGGAAATTGAAGCATTTTTACCAAATAAGGTTAAACGTCAATTAGCCATTAAAAAAGCAAATCTTTATATTATCAACGCAGTTGATCTAGCGTATGAAATTGGCTTAGGTAGAAGAACAAATACAATTATGCAATCGGCATTCTTTAAACTAAACGAACACTTAATGCCAGCAGACAAAGCCAATGAATATATGAAGGAATACGCTGAAAAGACATATGGACGTCGCGGTGAAGCGATTGTTCAACTTAACCATGAAGCAATCGATGCGGGCTATAAGCAATTAGTTAAGATTGAGGTTGATCCAAAATGGGCTTTATTAGAAGACGAAACAAAACAAGCAATTGAAAAACGGCCTGATTTTGTTTCACGAATCGCTGATGTTGTTAACGCAATCGAAGGCGAATCACTTCCGGTTAGTGCATTCTTAGGTTATGAAGACGCAAGAATGGATCAAGGCACAACAGCCTATGAAAAACGCGGAATTGCCAACTTTGTTCCTGAGTGGAGACAAGAAAACTGCATCCAATGTAACCAATGTGTATTTGCCTGTCCACACGCAGTAATTCGCTCATTCTTAGTAGATGAAACAGAAGAGAAAAACGCACCAGAATCAGCAAAAATGTTACAGGCAAAAGGTAGAGGGTTAGATTCATATAAATTTACAATCCAGGTTTCAACACTTGACTGTACAGAATGTGGTGTCTGCGTTGAAGTATGTCCAACCCCAGTTAAATCATTAGCAATGGTTTCAATCGGAGACCAATTAGCACTAGGTGCACAACAAACAGCAGATTATTTCTTTAATGAAGTAACATATAAAGATATGGGAACCGATAACGTCAAGAACCTAAGCTTCAACAAACCACTGTTTGAGTTCAGTGGAGCATGTGCTGGTTGTGGTGAAACACCTTATATTAAGACACTTACACAACTATATGGTGACCACATGGTCTTTGCTAACGCAACAGGCTGTACGTCAATCTATGGGGCATCATTCCCATCAACGCCATACACAACAAATGCAGAAGGATTTGGTCCGGCATGGGCCAACTCATTATTCGAAGATAACGCTGAATTTGGTTTCGGTATGAAAATCGCTTATGAAACAGTTCGCGATCGTATCCAATCAACGCTAGTCGATCATCTCGATGAAATGCCAGAAACATTACGTGAATTAGCTAATGAATGGCTAGAAAATCGCAAGAGTGCAGAAGTTACAAGAAAGATTCATAAACCAATCATTGCTGAACTTGAAAAGATTGATAAACCATACGCTAAAGAGCTCCTAACCATCAAAGACTACTTTATTAAGGTTAGCCAATGGATTATGGGTGGTGACGGTTGGGCCTATGATATTGGTTATGGTGGTATTGACCACGTTATCGCTAATAGCGAAGATGTTAACATTTTAGTTCTTGACACAGAAGTTTATTCAAACACTGGAGGACAAAGCTCCAAATCTGCTCCTACGGGTTCAATTGCTAAATTTACAGCATCAGGCAAACCAACGAAGAAAAAAGATTTGGCAGCGATTGCAATGAGCTATGGACATGTCTATATAGCACAAATTTCACATGGAGCTTCACCAGCACAAGTCATTAAGGCATTAAAAGAAGCCGAAAGCTATGAAGGACCATCACTCGTGATTGCCTATGCACCATGTATTGAACACGGAATCAAGGGCGGATTAACTAATTCATTCAGTCAAGCCAAACTTGCAACAGAATGTGGTTATTGGCCAACATTTAGATTTGACCCAAGAAGAGAAGTGCTTGGTAAGAATCCGCTTCAAATCGACAGCAAGAAGCCGGTTTGGGACAAATATCATGACTTCCTGTTGAGCGAAGCAAGATATTCACAATTAGCTCAAATCAATCCCGACCATGCACAAGAATTGCTAGATCAAAACCTAGCAGATGCAAAACGTCGTTGGACAATGTATCAAAGATATTTATCAATGGATTATAGTCTAGAAGGAAACGAATAAAATAAAGAACGCGCCGAGAAATTTCGGCGCGTTTTTATAACATTTGCTTGCAATCATTAATTGGTAACATATACCACATAGAGTATCACTAAAGCTATTGCATATAATAAGGATGCAAACCAAAAACCTCGGTAAATATTTTTCGGGATCTTTTCACGTTCATTCATCTCTTCGAAATAAGACTTTGCCGGTCTCTTACCAGCTATACCCTTAAAGAAAGTCTTCATTCCATAAAACAAGCTACTTAAGGCACCTTCATTAGAGAAATATAAAAACCATCCGGTTGCAAAAACGATCAAACTAGCCATTGTTAGCGCATCAATGAACCCAACTAAAGAGGTATTGCTGCTCCAGATTAAGAATAAGCCAAAAAAGAAGGCACCGACAATGATTCCTATAATTGTCGATCGGATGAAGTGGCTATTCCAAATTTTCTTAAACATAAACCATGTCCTTTCTTTTGATAAATAAGTGAAAAAGTCTAAATCAAGTATAACATAATGAACAGATAAAGCATTAAAAAAAGCTATTTTTAACAAAATAAATCGTTTTCATAACCTTATTTAGAATCAAACAACAATTTTCCTTGATTTTCTTGACAAATTAGAAGTAATAGAGTAAAATTTTAACAAACCTAAAAAGGAGAGAGGAAAAAGAAAATGAAAAAAATTATTACAAGTACACTTATAGTTTTGTTCATTGCTTTACTTGCCGCCTGTGGCAAGAAAACATTCACTGTAACATTTAACAGTGCCGGTGGTAGTACAGTTGCTGCTGTTGATGTTAAAAAAGGTGAAACTGTTGCTGAACCAAACCCACCAACAAGAGCAGGTTATATATTTGTTGAGTGGCAATTAGACGGAACAAAATATGACTTTACGACTCCAGTTAATAGCAACATCACATTAGTTGCTGTATGGGATGAAGTTCCAATTGGATCATTCGTTGTTTCGTTTAACTCAAATGGTGGATCATATGTTGCTCCACAAGTTGTTGAAGAAGGAAAATTGGCAACTAAACCAGCTAATCCAACAAGAGAATGGTTTTCGTTCGATGGTTGGTACATTCTAGGAACAGACGAAGAGTTTGATTTCACTGATCCTGTCGTTGCTAATATCGTCATTGAAGCTCGTTGGAAAGATGCAGAATATACCCAAGGAAACACATATAGAACTTATCTTGGTAATGTTCCTAACATGAACCCACACTTCATCACATTGGCTGATGCATCAACTCTTTACTCATTAATGAGTGATTCATTATTTATTGGTGACTATGACTGGGACGCAATGATTGATGCAGGCGTTGTTACAGAAGCTAACCGCGGTGATTTAACTAAAGTTACTTTTGGTACAGTTTATGCTGACGCATCAGAACTTCCATACAACTATTTCCCATCAATGGCTACTGAAAGACCAATTGATGTCAATGAAGATGGAACAGTTTGGGAAATCAAACTAAGAAACGATCTAAAATTTGTTGATGGAACAGTAATTAACGCTCAAACATTCAGTGATTCATACAGATTGTTATTAGATCCAAAACTGTTAAACCCACGTGCTACTAACCTTTATTCTGGCGATAGCATTCCTCTAAAAAACGCTGAAGGCTACTTCAAACAAGGTGCTGATATTGATCCTGAGGATGAAGAAGCAGGACAATGGCCAGCAATGGATTGGGAAGAAGTTGGATTTGAAATTGTTGATAATTTAACATTTAGATTAGAATTAAACGTTAAGAAGAGCCAATGGCACATTATGACATGGTTAGCAAGTGCAATCACATCAGTTGTTCATGTTGAAAATTACGAAGCTGGACTAATTGAAGATGATACACGTACTACCTATGGTACTCATGCTAATCCACACGTATCATTTGGTGTTTATAAACTAGTTGAATGGGTTGAAGAAGGCTACTACGTTTTCCAAAGAAATGAAGAAAACCATAGAGCTTCTCAATTTAGAATTCCATTTGTTAGATACGATGTTATTACTGCACAATCTGTTGCAATTCAAGAATTCCGTGCAGGTCGTCTTGACTTAGCAAACGCTAGCGGAACTTACTTTGCAGATTATGAAGGAAATCCAAACTTAAAGATTTCTCCAGTTACTACATTCTTCCGTTTTGCATTTGGTCTAACTAGAGACGGTGGAAATCCAATCATTCAAGATGTTGATTTCAGAAAAGCTATGTACCTTGCAGTTGACCGTACTACTTTCTCAGCAGATGTTAGAAAACCAAGTGAACCAACTCATGGTGTTTTAGGATCACAATACTTCTCAAGTGAAGAAAACGCAGTTAACTATCGTGCTTCTGCAGCTGGTATAAAAGTATTAGAAGATTATGCCCCAGATACTGATGGTTATGATCCAATTGAAGCTAAACGTTTATTTGATTTAGCTTATGATAAATTAGTCACAGAAGGCAAGATTACTGCTGGTAGTAAAATTGTTCTAGAATTTGCTATGGCAGATGCTGAAACAAACCACATTATGGCTGACTGGATGGCTGCACAATTTGCAGAAGTATTCGGTGCAGACAAATTTGAATTCAAGAAAAATCCTGTTACATCAGAAGAATTAAGTGGTGAAGGCGGAATCTGGGATACAGGTAACTTTGACGTTACATTTGGTGGCTGGCAAGGTATGCAATTCTGGGCACCAGGTATGTTACAAGTTTACTCAAGCGGTCTTGGATCAGCTTATATCCTTGAAGCTGGATTTGATACAGGTAATGCTATTGTAAGTGCCGACTTAACTAATGGTAAAGCAGCTGTTGAAGAATGGCTAGCTGAGTTCTTACTAATTGATGAAGAAGATCGCACTGAGATTCAACAAGATTATGTCGATGTCTTTGAAGAATTCTTAGATATGTTTGGTGAAGACGATGATGCAGGCATTTGGACTGGCACTTATGACTATCTATGGGACACTGTTTATTACACAGTTTTAGACTATGGTCCATATGAAGGAAAAGCTGACGAAATGGATAACATTACAGCAGCTCTTGAAGGTGAATTATTACGTCAAATGATTAATATTCCATTATTCACAAACGTTGGTGTTACAATTTACAGTGCTCGTGTTGGCTTTGATGCAAACGCATTCCATGCTCGTATGGGTTGGGGCGGATTGCAGTATATGTATTTCAGATAAGCTTCTAGCTTAACCTGAACTATTATATATTTAGCATAATCAATTAAACGATATTGACAACCCTGATGGGTAGTTCCATTAGGGTTGTTTGTGTCGTAAATAAGAGAATGGAGTAGAATAATGATTAGATATTCGCTTAAACGAATTGGATTAGTCTTTGTTACAACTGCCATCATTGTTTTTATGGTTTTTGCGTTTATCAGATCAATGCCGGGGATGAAAATCGAAAATGATCCCTCGATTGATCCGGTTATTTTGCAAAAACTACTAGAAAGGGACGGCATAGGTAAAGGAACAATAATCCAGCAATTTACTAGATGGGTTGGCAATATTGCCAGAGAAGGCTCTTTAGGCTACTCATTAAAGTATCCTGAGGAAGTTACAAGCATGATCGGAAAGCGATTGATTGTAACAGTTAGAATTAATATTGTCCCTTATCTTATTTCAATTCCAATTGGAATCGGACTAGGTATTTGGGCTGCACTTAGGAAAAACAAATTAACAGACCATATCATTTCTACAGGCGTTATGGTATTGATTTCTGTGCCAAGTTTTGTTATTGGTATTTTATTACAGTACTTGTTTGCGTTCAATTTGAACTGGGTTCCTTGGAACGTACTAAGAGGTAGTGACTACAGCAAGAATATTTGGATTGGTTTGTCGAGTTACATTTTACCTACAATTATGTTAACAGTGGGTAGTGTGGCAGGACTAGCCCGTGTTTCAAGAGCAGAATTAACGGAAGTATTAACTTCAGAATTCATGCTTTTATGTCGTACAAAAGGACTTAACCGTCGTCAATCTACAATTAGACACGGTATTCGTAATGCTTTGGTACCAATTGCACCAGCATTAATTGGGGGATTAGTTGGTATTTTAAGTGGATCTTTTGTTACTGAGCAAATTTTTGGAGTATTTGGAATTGGTAAATTATATATTGAATCCTTTATTCAAACTGCAGGTACAAGACCTGATTATCCTGTAATTATGGCTCTCCTAATGTTCTATACTCTCATCGGCTTACTTGCAACGTTAGTCGTTGACCTTTCATACGGAGTCATTGATCCAAGAATTAGAATGGGGGCTGGAAAACGATGAGCGAAAAGAAATTAGATAAAAGCTTGTTTAAGTTAGCCACAGATAGAGATTATTCTCATGACGCTGCTTTTGAAACCAAGCCCATTGGTTATTACAAGGATGCATGGCTACGTTTTAAGAAAAACAAAGCTTCTTTAGTTGCCGCAATAATTCTTTTAATCTTAATTTTTATGGCAATTATTGGACCATTTATTAAGCCAGATAATTTTAGAAAGAACCATGTTTTGCATGCTCAACGTTTAGTTAGCTATACGGAACTTCCACCATACGTTAAGGCACTGGATTGGATTCCGCTGTTTAACGGAAAGAGAACAATCGTAAGTTCAAATTTAGCGACACTTAGAGCTTTAGATGATCCTGTAAACATTGAGAAATATGGTAAGATTTTATACACTGACTTAGATAAAGTTGAACCGGCAGCTGATGGAACATACAAAGTTACTGTTCAATTTTACAACTATGTTAACTACCAGTTAAGCAGATCACCGATGTCAATCAATACAACAGACTTAAAGGCAGCTTATGAAGCTCAAGGTAATGATGGAATTGGTCGAATTGTTACACGCGAAGAAAGAGTTTTCCGCAATCCAGACGGATCCTTAGTAGAAGGTCAAACCCACAGGGTAGTCGTTGAATATTTTGTTTTCTTAGACGAAGTATTTGATTACCAACCAGAATACTGGTTTGGTGTCAACAATAACGGTTATGACTGGTTTACATTAATGTGGAGTGGGGCACGTGTATCACTAATTGTTGCCTTTGTGGTTGCGATTGTTAACATCATTATTGGTGTTATCGTCGGATCAATCTCGGGTTACTATGGTGGTAACGTCGACTTAATCATTCAAAGATTAGTTGAGATATTAGCGGGTATTCCGTTCTTGGCATTGATTTCATTATTAGTATTAAGATGGGGTAGTAGCGTTGGTGTTATCATTATCGCCTTCGTCTTAACCGGCTGGCTTGGTATCCAGGGAATAACAAGAACGCAGTTCTATCGTTATAAAGGACGTGAATATGTATTAGCAGCACGTACTCTTGGAGCAAGCGATTTTAGAATTATGAGTAAACATATTTTGCCTAACGCAATTGGAACTTTAATTACAAGCTTTGTTTTATACGTTCCAAGCGTAATCTTTACAGAATCAACGTATTCATACCTAGGAATCATTAACTATACAAACACAACAAGTGTTGGTAGAATGTTAGCAGATTCACAGGCTCGTTTAAGAGATAGCACAAGTTTAGGGTTCCTAATCCTATTCCCAGGTATCTTCGTTTCTTTACTAATGTTATCATTTAACCTATTTGGTAATGGCTTAAGAGACGCATTTAACCCATCATTGAGAGGAGTTGAGTAAGAATGAAAAAAGACAATGTATTAGAAGTTAAAAATTTAAATGTTTCATTTAGAACTCAACAAGGAATTTTAAAAGCTGTTCGCGGTGTTGAATTTGAGCTTCGCCGTGGAGAAACACTGGCAATCGTAGGTGAATCCGGATCAGGTAAGAGCGTAACTTCAAGAGCCATTATTGGTATTCTTGCAGGTAATGCGATTCATGACGCGGGATCAATCTATTACTACAGCGATGATGTAAAGAACTTAAAAAAATATCAAGAATTAAGAGAAACAGGGAATGCAAATGAAGGCAAGGGAGAAACTCCAGCGATTGACTTAATGACAATACCGGAGGAAGACTTCCATAAGCTTCGCGGTACTAAGATCTCAATGATCTTCCAAGACCCAATGTCAAGTTTGAACCCTATTATGCGAGTTGGAAAGCAAATTACGGAAGCTCTTTACCTAAAAATGGGTGTTTCCAAGGAAGAAGCAAAAGTTAGAGCAATTGAATTAATGCGTGAAGTGGGCATTCCTGAGCCAGAGAAAAGATATACACAATATCCTTTCCAATTTTCAGGCGGAATGCGTCAAAGAATTGTTATTGCGATTGCATTAGCCAATAATGCTGAAATTTTGATTTGTGATGAACCAACGACAGCTTTAGACGTTACGACTCAAGGACAAATATTGGAAACAATCCAAAGACTTAAAGTTGAAAGAAATCTTTCAGTTATCTTTATTACACACGATTTAGGTGTTGTTGCTAACATAGCCGATCGTGTTGCAGTAATGTACGCTGGTAAAATTGTTGAAATTGGAACTGCAGATGAAATATTCTATAATCCAAAACATCCATATACATGGGCGCTGTTGTCGGCTATGCCAGACTTGGAGTTTGATAAAGAAGGGCAACAGCTATTTGTAATTCCTGGTACTCCACCAGATTTGCACTTCCCACCAGTAGGTGATGCTTTTGCACCACGTAACCATAAGTATGCTTTAGATATAGATTTTGTCGAACAACCGCCAATGTTTAAAATAAGTGACACGCATTTTTCAGCAACTTGGTTATTACACGAGAATGCTCCAAAGGTAGAAATGCCTAACGTTCTTAAAGCACGTATTGAACGTAGTCTAAAGAAGGAAAAGGAGGCTGGCCGTAAATGACTGAAAATAGAGTAAAAGCTTTAGAAGTAAAAAACTTAAAACAACATTTCAAGGTCGGCTCTGGTAAAAACAAACTTGTTGTTAAAGCAGTCGATGATGTTAGCTTTGACATCTATGAAGGTGAAGTATTTGGTTTAGTTGGTGAGTCAGGCTGTGGTAAAACAACAACCGGACGGACAATTATTAAATTATATGACGCTACAGATGGAGAAGTCTATTTTAAAGGTGCTCGTGTTGGTGGTGGCTTTGAAACATTAAAAGGAAACATCAAAGCAGCAAAGAAAGAAGCCAAAGAGGCTATTCTTGAATGTAAACCATTCCTAAAGAAGCAAGTTGAAATTAAACAGAAATATAAGGCTGAACGCAAACTTCTTAAAAAAGAAGATGCTGAACGCAAACAAGAGCTTATCGAAAAAGAAAGACAAGAATTGGCAGAACTTAAAGCAGATAGTGAAGCAAGACCTGATCAGTATCAAGTTGATAATGAAAAAATTGCGAAAATTGAAGCTAAGAGAGACGAATTTATCGCCAAGCAAAAAGATGCCATTAAAGGTTTGAAGCATGACAACGCATTTAAAGGTGAAACATATGAAATCATGAAGAAAATCCAAATGATTTTCCAAGACCCGATTTCTTCCTTGAACCCAAGAATGACTGTTCGTGAGATCATTGCGGAAGGTTTACGCATTTCAGGTGTTAATGACCCCGATGAAATTGACCGCAAAGTGTTTGAAGCGTTAGATGTTGTTGGACTAGTTCCAGAGCACTCGTTTAGATATCCACATGAATTCTCAGGTGGACAACGTCAAAGAATCGGTATTGCACGAGCATTAGTTGTCAATCCTGAATTATTGATTGCTGATGAACCAATTAGTGCGCTAGATGTATCAATTCAAGCACAGATTATTAACTTATTGAAAGAACTACAAAAGAAATTGAATCTAACAATTTTATTTATTGCTCACGACCTTTCTGTTGTTAAGTTCTTTAGTGATCGGATTGCAGTTATGTATTTTGGTAAAATTGTTGAATTAGCAGAATCAGAAACAATTTTCAGACATCCAATGCATCCATACACTCGTTCGCTTTTATCAGCTATTCCGCAACCAGATCCTTTCTATGAGAGACGCCGTAAACGTTTTATGTACAATCCTGCTACTGCGCACAACTACACCCCAGATAATCAGCCATCTTTAATTGAGGTTGAACCAGGACATTATGTGTCAGCTTCTGAAGAGGAAGCAGTACGCTATCGTCAAGAAATTAAGGAACTAGAAGTAAAAGCTGCTGCTAAAACTAAAAAAGAATAGTTTTTATGCAATAAATTCAAAAAGGCACATTCATTTTGTGCCTTTTTTGTGGTAAAAAAATAAAAAGGCCATGAAGCCTTTTTCTAGGTCTGGTTTATATAAAGTAAGATGGCAGTCGAACCTTATATAAAACTTGTATTTTGGGAGAAAAATACAACTATAACTTGTAAACGAACAAAAAAGGTTCATTTACATTTAAATTATAACACAATAAAGACAACTGTTCATAGTTATTTGCGTAATTTAGTCTATGAAAACGTTTTCCGTAAAATCATCTGATTTTTAGCGTATTTTTGGCATTAAAAGTAGAGATGTTATATAATAATAATGGATAAAAACAAGGAGGCAATTATGGCAGTTTTGGAAATAAAAAACCTTCATGTCGAAATTGAAGGCAAAGAAATTTTAAAAGGTGTTAATCTTCACGTGAAATCAGGTGAAGTTCATGCAATCATGGGGCCCAATGGCACAGGTAAATCAACCCTGGCAAGTGCTTTAATGGGACATCCGAAATATGAAATTACACAAGGTGAGGCGCATTTAGATGGCGTTGATTTATTTGAATTGGAAGTAGATGAACGTGCAAGAGCGGGTTTGTTTTTAGCAATGCAATATCCAGCTGAAGTAGCTGGTGTTACAAACAGTGATTTTATGCGTTCAGCCGTAAATGCAACTTCTGGCAAAGAAATCGGTTTGTTTGAGTTTGCGATGCGCTATGAAAAAGAAGTTGAAAACTTAAAGATGAATCCCGGTTTAGCTCATCGTTATTTAAATGAAGGCTTTAGTGGTGGGGAAAGAAAAAGAAATGAAGTTTTGCAGCTTCGTGTTATTCGTCCTAAGTTCGCAATTTTAGATGAGATTGACTCAGGATTAGACGTTGACGCATTAAAGGTTGTTGGTGAAAATGTCAGTAGTATGATCAATGATGATTTTGGTTGTATCCTAATTACACACTATCAAAGAATTTTAGATCATATTAAGCCAACCTTCGTTCATATAATGATTGATGGTAAAATAGTATTAAGCGGTGGACAAGAATTAATTGAAAAAATTGATCAAAACGGATATGAATGGGTTAAAGATGAACTAGGTATTGAATTTGAAGGAAATGGCAAATGAGCTTAATTAATGTCAAAAACAATACGATAAGCGAAAAATTACCTTCCAATATTACGTTTGCTGATAATCAATTAACCATTGCAAAAAACCAAGTCTTTGATGAACCAATTAAAATTGTTATTCATGACCAAAAACACGAGGAGTTAAAGATTCTCGTTAAAGAAAACACACAAGTGAAAATTATGTTAGAGTTAGCAAATGGAGCTAAGGATAACAATAATTATATCTTTCATTTTGCAGCAGAGCAAAATACGAATGTAAAGTATTTGCTAGTATCAGAGGTACAAAGCGAAAATGCCTTATTGGAGCACTATTTCAGCCTTAAGCGCGATGCCAAGCTAGAGCTTGTGGGTGGCTTTGTCAGTAATAAGATGGTTGCTAAAATGAGTGTAGATTTACTAGAAGAGGGCGCAGAAGTAAAAATGCGTGCTGTTGCTATTTCCAGTGAAAATCATGTTCAAAAAGTTGATGTTTTTATTACGCACAAGGCTCCGTACACATATGGTGATATGACTAATATCGGAATTGCAAGCAAAAACGGTCAAATCATCTTAAATGGAGTAGAAAAAATTGAGGCAGGTATGAAACAAGCAAATGCCTTTCAGACACTAAAGGGAATCATTACCGATGATGCTGCAAAAATTGAAGTAAACCCAATTCTATTGATTGATGAATATGATGTTAAAGCAGGTCATGGTGCAACGATCGGCAAGATCGAGGAAAGTGTTTTGTTTTATTTAAGAAGTAGAGGATTAACTTTGGAGGAAGCAGAACGGCTTGTTATTAATGGCTTTTTACAACCGGTTATTGATGAGATTGAAGATGAGCCATTAAGAGAACGATTTGTTCATTTAGTAAATTTAAGAATATGATGAATGTAAAAGAGATTAGAAAATTGTTTCCCATTTTTAATCAAGTAAAACCGCTTCATTATTTAGATTCAGCTGCATCATCATTAAAGCCACAGGTTGTTTTAGATGCAATGGACTCCTATTATGAAAAGCTAGGAGTCAATGTTCATAGAGGGACATATCAATTGACGTATGAAGCAACTGATCTATATGAGAAAGCAAGATCAACTGTTGCAGATTTTATCAACGCAGCAACAGATGAGGTTGTTTTTACACGCGGTGCAACCGAAGCCTTAAATATGGTTGCTTACAGTTATCGAAACATCCTAAAACCGGGTGATGAAATTATTACTAGTGAGCTAGAACATCATTCGCAATTAATTCCCTGGCAGGTGACGGCTAAGAAGACTGGTGCTAAGCTAGTTTTCATTCCACTGGATAAAGCAGGAAAAATTACAGTTGAAAACTTTAGCGAAGTTTTATCGGATAAAACCAAAGTTGTCGCGATAAACCATGTTTCAAATGCATTAGGTTATGAAACACCAGTTAAAGAAATAACTAGGCTGGCTCACGAAAAACAAGCCATCGTCTCATTGGATGCTGCTCAATCAATTGCCCATCAAAAAATTGATGTAAAAGAACTTAATGTTGATTTCTTAGCGTTTTCTGGGCATAAAATGTTTGGCCCAAGTGGTATTGGTGTTCTTTACGGCAAAAAGGAATTACTAAATGATTTAGAGCCAATGCAATATGGTGGTGAAATGGCTGATGATGTATTCCATGAATACGCAACCGTCAAACCAAGCCCGATTCGATTTGAGGCAGGAACGCCAATTATCGCTGGAGCAATTGGATTAGGAAGTGCAATTGAGTTTATTTTAGCTTTAGGATATGATAAGATTCATACACACCTGACTAAGTTACACCAAATGTTGATTGCTGAGTTAAAGGAAATTAAGGAAATCACCTTATATAACGAGACGGCAAGTCATCCAACAGTGACATTTAATATAAAAGATATACACCCACATGACATAGCCAGTTATTTAGATCAAAAAGGCGTAAGCGTTAGAGCGGGACATCATTGTGCACAATTGGTTTCACGATTCTTAAATGTCCCATCGACACTACGCGTTTCACTTCATATATACAATACAGAAGAAGATCTGTTTGTCTTAATCGATGCGCTTAAAGAAGCACATCAGTTTTTCTCAAGTTTCTAAAGGAGTTATTAATGAACATTGAACATTTGTATCGACAAGTTATTATGGATCATTATAAAAGACCAAAAAATAAAGGCCTAGTTAATGATGCTTCATATTTACTGATTCACTATAATAATCCTAGTTGTGGTGATGAAATATCAGTTCAACTAAAGCTGGACGATGGGATTATTAAAGATATTAAGCACCAAGGAACAGGTTGTTCGATCTGTTGTTCAAGTGCAAGCGTCATGAGTATAACGCTGATGAATCAGACGACTGATCATGCATTAAAAATAATCAACGAGTATTATGAAATGATTAAAGGATACCCCTTTAACCCGGAAATCTTAACCGGTGATGCGATTGTTTATCAAGGAGTTGCACAATTTCCGGCACGAATCAAATGTGCTACCTTAGCTTGGAAAGCAATTGAACAAGGTATAAAAAAATGAATAAGGAGATGGAATAATGGATGACAATAAAAAGAAAATTGATGCCATAGTTGGTGAATACCAATATGGCTTTCATACAGATTCAAAGCCGATTTATGACACAGGAAAGGGGCTCAGCAAAGAGGTTATTCGGGAAATTAGCAAGATTAAGAATGAGCCTGATTGGATGCTGGAATTCCGCTTGAAAAGTTATGAAAATTTCCTGAAGATAGATAATCCAAAATGGGGACCAGACCTATCTTTTATTAATTTTGATGAGTTTACATACTTTATCCGCTCAAGTGAAAGAGCTGAACGAAGCTGGGATGATGTACCTAAAGAAATTAAAGATACATTTGATCGCTTAGGTATTCCCGAGGCTGAACGCAATTTCCTGGCAGGAGTTTCTACTCAGTTTGAAAGTGAAGTAGTGTATTCAAATACAATGAAAGAATTAGATGACTTAGGCGTTGTTTATGTTGACACTGATACAGCTTTGCGTGAATACCCTGAGTTGGTTAAAAAATATTTTGGAACGATTGTTCCAAATAGTGATAATAAGTATGCAGCGTTAAACAGTGCTGTCTGGAGTGGTGGATCTTTTATTTACGTACCCAAAGGTGTTAAAGTTCCCAAGCCATTACAATCATACTTTAGGATTAACTCAGCGCAAATGGGTCAATTTGAAAGAACGTTGATAATCGTAGATGAAGGTGC
>Ga0172382_10008242_pt1 | contig 14570 bp, 15 predicted proteins | sample Leawel138RmetaG_FD_122245 | JGI IMG/M metagenome (GOLD analysis project Ga0172382, IMG submission 122245) | Leachate microbial communities from a municipal landfill in Southern Ontario, Canada - Leachate well 138R metaG | ecosystem: Engineered > Solid waste > Landfill > Unclassified | place...
AGACACGGAGAGAATTCCAGACTGCTGTTCATCACACTCTCCAAGCGCTGATAAATGGAATTTGTGCAGTCCGAACATATACCTCGCGCCCGAACCGATAAATCGTTCGGGCGCGAGGTATATTCGGGACCAGCGGCCAGAACCCGACTATTATCCGGCCCGGTTCAGTTCGCGGTGTTTCTGCAGGATGCGGACAGCGTTCGTCGCCGCGCCCGTGCGGATGTTGTCCGCGACATTCCATATGAGGAAGCGCCTTTCGTCGAACGACCTGAGCCGGCAGACGTGAACATCGTCGCCGCCTGCTATCTCCACGGGAGACACCATTCCGTCCGAGCTCGCAACGCCCTCGGACGCGTCAAGGGCACTCCTCAGAGAGCTCATGTCGAACGGGTTTCGTGTCTCGACAAAGATCGACTCCGAGTGTCCATAGTACACGGGCACCCGTATCGCCGTGGGCCAGATCGATATTTCCGGGTCGCGGAGTATCTTCCTGGTCTCATCCACCATCTTCATCTCCTCATCGGTGAAGCCGTTCTCCAAGAGCGATCCTATCTGAGGTACCACGTTGAGATGGATCTGCTTGATGAACTTCTTCGGGGAGACACGCCCCTCCATCTGCTCTTTCAGCTCGTCCATGCCGCTTTTTCCCGCACCTGACACGGCCTGATACGTGCTGACCACAATAGTCTTTATCCCGAAGCGCTCGTGCACGCGATAAAGCGCTAGGACCATCTGTATCGTCGAGCAGTTAGGGTTCGCGACTATCCCGCTCCTGTACCCCTTGAGAAGATCGCCGTTTATCTCGGGGACAACGAGCGGTATCGCAGCTTCCATCCTGAATGCGGATGAATTGTCTATGACCACTGCGCCAGCATCCGCTGCAAGAGGCGCGTACTCGCGCGAGACAGCGCCTCCGGCCGAGAAGAGAAGGTAGTCGTAGCCGAGTGTCATTGCGCGTTTATCAAGCTCCTTAACCTGGTGAATTGCTCCTTTAAACTCCACCGATGAGCCAGCGCTTCTCGCCGAGGCGTAAAAGTCTATCTCCTGCGGCCTGACATCGCGCTCCTGAAGGACCTTGATCATCGTACGCCCCACTTCGCCAGTGGCACCCACAACGGCAATCTTCAATAAACGCATCCCCTTTCAAAGATGAAGAGGGCACGCCCCGCGAAGGAACGAGCCCATTCAGCACGGATTTTTATGGGATTATATGAGTACGGATAAGGTCTGTCAATAGATTTTTCTTGAAAAGTGGTCTATAATGGTGCGTAACATCTTCGGGGCGGGGTGAAACTCCCCACCGGCGGTGATGGGTCGTGTAGACGGCCACAAGCCCGCGAGCCGATAGGCAGATCCGGTGAGAATCCGGAGCCGACTGTTAGGTGCGCTCCTGTTGGGGGCGTCCAAGTCAGGATGATAGAAGATGAAGAGGCCGCGAAGACGCCCCGGACGCGATGTTCGGGGCATATTTTTTTGAAAGGACTTGATATAGTATGGAAGCCGTATCACGTTTCAACGCTCGCAGGCTCGTCTGGACAGCCCTTCTCTCTGCGCTGGCGACGGTTCTGATGTACCTTGACACCGCGCTGCCAATATTCCCGAGGTTCCTCAAGTTCGACCTCTCAGACCTGCCGCCGCTGATTGCCGCCTTCTCCTACGGGCCGGTCACCGGGGTACTCTGCGAATTGGTCAAAAACCTGATACACATGCTGACTACCTCCTCCGCAGGCATAGGAGAGTTCGCAAACTTCCTGATGGGATCGGCTCTGGTGATCCCCGCCGGGCTTATCTACAGGGCTAATAGGACAAAAAAGGGCGCGCTGACAGGATTGCTGGCTGGAACGGCCTGCACGACAATAACAGCCGCATTCGCCAACTATTTCATACTGCTGCCCTTCTACTCGCACCTGATACCCCTTGAGAAGATCATATCAATGTCATCGGCAGTCATCCCAGCGATACATGACAAGCTCTCCCTTGTCATATACGGAGTTATTCCGTTCAACATCCTGAAGGGCGGGGTTGTCTCACTTCTTACCTTCAAGCTCTACAAGAGAATAAGCTCGATCTTTCGCGAGTAGCGCAAGGTCGACAGCTGGGAGAATCGTCCTTCACCTGGAAGTAAGTTTTGAGTACATTATGAAGAGCTCGTTCATCTCCTCGTGATGTTCTCGGAAGAATTGCAGTATCTGAGGGCTGAAGTGCTCGGGCACGGTCCTTCCATCCCCCTCGAGAATGACCTCGACGGCCTCTTCGTGTTGCATGGCATCCTTGTACACGCGGTGCGAGCGAAGAGCGTCGTAAACATCGGCAAGGGCGACGACCTGCCCCTCCCAGGGGATATCGTCGCCCACGAGCCCCAGCGGGTAGCCGCTTCCATCCCACTTCTCATGATGAGTCAGACAGATATTCCTCGCCATATCCAGCCATGAGGCCCCACCGATCAACTCCGCCCCCCATAGGGGGTGAGTGTGCACCGCTTCCATCTCCTCATCGGACAGAGTACCCGGCTTTGCAAGGATAGAGATGGGGATGCGAAGCTTCCCTATGTCGTGAAGACGGGAGAATACCTCGATGTCATCCTGCTCCTCCTGGGTTCTTCCGAGGTAGCGCGCCGCCAGCCGGGAGTACGCCCCTATCCTGTCCATATGGTCAGCGGTCTCCAGGTGATATAGTTCGGTCACAGACTGAAGCTTGCGAACCAGGAAACGGTAGGAGTCCTTTATCTCAAGGTGAGCGCTTTCGACCTCGATGAGGCTGCCTACTGCCGTGGCCACTGGGAGAAGGGTCTCAAGGAACTCGTTGCTCCAGGTGATCTCCCTGTCGAAAGCCACCTCGAGGACACCGTTAATTCTTCCGCTGTGCCGCAGTGGAATCTCTACAACGCTGACCACGTCCGGATGAATCGGAATGTAGTCCTCGTTTAAGGAGACGTTTTCGGTCCATATCGGGACCCCCTCTTTATACGCCTTTTCCACGTAGCCGTTGTGATACGGCCTGCCCAAGTCGTCGATCAAAGGACCGTCACCATATCCTGCGAATGCCGCTATCCTAAGGGAATCGCCCTCGCGCCTGCGTATCATTCCTCCGAAGGCACCGGAGCTCTGCCTGATGCTCTCCGCTATGTGCTGAAGGCTTTTTGAGGTCTCCCCGGACGTGGTTATCATCTCCATGACCTCTAGCGTGTTCTTCCAGATCACCTGTCTGCGGTTAAGCTCTCTGTTCGCCTCCGTGAGGTTGTCCTGGATGGCTATTGCCTGTTCCGTTAGGGCCGCGATCTCCTCTCCCTGTCTACCTATCGTCAGGAGAGCGTTCTCCATGCTCTCGAGGAATCTCCTGAACTCATCGAGAGAGGCCTTTTCCAGCGACTCCCCTACCTCTTCGGCGAGCATCTGTATGTTGCAGGCGGTCTCCGAGAGGTCTCTGTTGCTGGATAGTTTTAATGTAATCCTGTCAACGGTGGTAGAAAGGCGGGAGAAGGAGCGCCCTATCTCCCTGGCAAGCGGCAACAGCATCGCCAGGGCAAACAGAATTATCGCCAGCCCTCCAAGTATATGAAGAGAGGAGACCTCGCGGATGAACCCGTCGAGTACGCTCTCGGGAAAGAGCAGGGCAAAGACGAAATAACCCCCGGCCGGAGAGTGAAAGAGGATCATCCTCTCGCCTCTGAAATTGAGCCTCAAAAGGCCGGACTTCGGCGACAGGATGCTCTCTCCAACATCGGCAAGCTCCGCCGGGACTGCCTCCGAGCGACGCGTAACGCTCTCGGTCAGGCCCCATTCGTCAAAGGAAGACGCGAGGAAACCGCCGCCACCCCTCTCAACCAGAAACGGGAAACCACTTCCGTATAGACGCCTGGAGAGCAACTTTTCACGCACGTGTTCCAGGCTCACGTCAAGGCCCGCCACGCCTAATACCGAACCGTTGCCGGTCCTGATCGGTACAGTGATGCTGACGATAAGCTTTCCCGTGATGAGATCGACGTAGGGGGACGTTACCGTTACACTATCGTTCTCCAGAGCCTCCCTGTACCAGGAGCGGGGACGAGGATCGTACCCCTCCGGAGGCTTCCAGCCGGTCGAGTCCACAAACTCCTTGGACTCGAAGCCCATGAAGACCGTCTGCACTCCGTGGGTCTGTGCCGCCTCCAGGTAGAGGGAGAACAGGTCGATGTACTCTTGCCTGCTCTTCGGTTCAATCGCCGACAGGGATACGCCGAGAGAGGCGGTCAGGGAGAGCAGTTTTGAAAAATACTCATCAATGGAGCTGGATATCTCTTCCACCAGCGCCACTCCTGTCTCCTCCACCTGAGACCGCAGATTATTACCCGTCAGACGTGAGCTGAAGAACGTCAATGTAAGTGAGACCAGCAGAAAGCCTGAGAACAACACCAGCATCTTCCGTCTTATTGACATACACGATCACCCTTCGCGCGCATTGAAGCAAATCCGCATTGAAGCAAAGTAGAATTATATCAGAAAAACCACCCGAGTATTATCTCTTTCGCCTCCGAAAGGCCCTGCGCCCCGAAGCGGACGATGACCCAGACCGCCAGTGCATAGGCGGCCGTCGCCAGCAGGCCGAAACACACGGCCGCGATCAGGGCAAGCCCGTCCCTCTCCGTCAGCGCCACTCCTGTGCAGAAGATCACTATGGCGGGCAGCGTGTTGGTCAGGGGTATGGGAAGGATCATGAGGCCGCTCATCAGCATCAGAAGCATAGAGCAGAACATCCCTCCTCCTTTGCCGGAGAAGAAGAGCAGTCGAGGACGGAAGAAGCGCTCCACAAAGGAGAAGAAGGAGGCTGCGCAGGAGATCATCTTCTCCGCGGTCTGCCTCTTGATCACTTTTTCTGAGGCCCAGAGGGGAATCCACGGTTTGTCACTTCCCATCAGCATCTGGGCTGAAAGGATGAACAGAACCATCCCGAAGGGCGTGCTTATACCCGGTGCGGGGAATGGGAGCGCGCTCGGCAGCGAAAAGAGCACAAGCAGAATGCCAAATCCGCGGTCGGCCGCCGCAGTCGCTAATTCTCCGAATGAGACCGTCTCCCCCTGTTTTACTGAGTTTAGAAGACGCTTGATGTCAACCGACAGAGGCACATTACTGTCTTTTTCTTCCATAATTTCTGAATCTTTCTCCCTTCCGTTAGACCAGCCTTCATTACACATGATGACAAGTGATACAGGGCAAATGTTATCACAGCACGGGCAACGACCCGTTTGACCATAGTTGACCGTGCTTGAAAGATAGGCTATATTTATTCATATAGGAATAAGTTTCACTTCGCAACAAGAAAGGAGAGATACCATGCAGTTCATCGAACCAGAGGACAAGCTTGATCAAAAAACAGCCGACCAGGCAAAGGCCCTCAAAAGCCTTATGGAGGAAGTCGAGGCAGTAAACTACTATAACCAGCGGGTCGCCACAACTCCCGACGAGGAGCTCAAAGCCCTGCTCGCCCACAACCGCGACGAGGAGATCGAGCACGCCGCGATGCTCGTCGAATGGCTGCGTCGCAACATGGACAAATGGGATGAGGAGCTGAGGACCTACCTGTTCACGACGGCGCCGCTTCTGGAGGTGGAGACGGGAGCTACGTCAAACGGCGGTTCTCAGACGGCATCTTCCTCTCCGTCGGGGCTCGGCATAGGAAGCCTCAAGTAGCACAGGCAAAGGAGGTAACTCTGGATATGGATATTCTAAGAAGAAGCGCGTCGCTTATCACCAGTGAAGCCTGGGACGAGCTTGACGAACAGGCGAGAAAGGTGCTGGCAGCTAACCTCTCGGCCAGGAAGTTCGTAGACGTCGAGGGCCCTAAGGGGTGGACATACAGCTCGCACCCCACCGGACGGCTTGATATTGACAGCTGCTGCCCGTCAAAGGCGGTTCAGTTTGGTGTGAACAGGGTGCTGCCGCTCGTTGAGAGCAGGGCGGTCTTTGAACTCGATATATGGGAGCTGGACAACATCAGCAGGGGCGCGAAGGACCCGGATCTCTCCGCCCTGGATCTGGCGGCAAGGGAGATAGCGCTGTTCGAGGAGAAGGCCGTGTACAGCGGGCTCTCAGCCGCAGGCATAGAGGGGCTCTCCTCCGCCAGAGGAAGCACATCAGCCCTTCAAAGCGAAGACCCCCGAGGCGTCGTCAACGCGATCTCCGAGGCGGTGTTCACCCTCAGAGAAAAGGCCGTCGAGGGCCCCTACGCCTTCGTCGCCTCGCCCGCTCTGTGGAGGATCATCTATGGGGGCGCCCCCGGCTACCCGACATCCAAGCATGTGACCAACCTGGTGGACCAGGTAATTCTGTCCACGCAGGACGACTCGTACGTCGTCTCCACCCGTGGCGGAGACCTTGAGCTCGTCCTGGGGCAGGACTTCTCACTCGGCTTCGAGGAGAGGAGCGGGGACAGGGTCCGCCTCTTCCTGGCGGAGTCGTTCACATTCAGGGTGATTACCCCGGAGGCAGTCGTTCAGATAGTCTGATTCAGCATTTTTCCGATTATGGGAGGGCTTGAAAAAGCCCTCTCTTTATCCCCCCTTCCCCACTTGTATTTCCCCTAAAAAGGTCTATAATCCGCCTTGAAATGCCCGGTCAGTCAACCGGGAACACAGCCCTTCAGAAGGAGTGAGGCATGGCGGTTACCTTGTGCTGAAACAGAGCGAGGAAGTTTGGAAACCGCACTGACCCGGCGTTCGATCGGGTCATTTCTCAACTGTCTTTCGGGAGGGTTAATTTCATGAGCGAAGAGTTCGGGCACGAGCCCGACGTACCTCTGCACCCTGTCACAAGCATTTCAGTCGTCTACAACCTGAAGCCTCTGTCATCTCCGGGAGAGCCCGACGATAAATACGAGGAGTACGATCCAATCAGCACCGTGGAGGCCGTAGCGGATAGTATCGCGGGCTTCGGCTTCGATGTCGCTCTGTGCGAGCAGGACGACTCGTTCACTGCGCGCCTTGCCAGTCAAAAGCCGGGTTTCGTGGCGAACATCGCAGAGGGGTGCGGAACTAACAGGGGACGTGAGGCGCAGATCCCCTGCTTTCTGGAGAGCCTGGGCATACCGTTCTGGGGGTCGGACTCGGTGTCGATGGCGATCGCCCTGGACAAGCTACTTACCAACCGCGCCCTTCGAGCTGAGGGCATCTCGGTGCCTCACTGCGTATGTTTCAAAGATGAGAAGGACCTCTCCATGCTCCCGCACCTATTCTCACGACACAGGCGGCTGGTAGTGAAGCCGAGGTACGAGGGGTCGTCCAAGGGCATTTTCAAGGACTCGCTGGCCCACAACACCCGTGAGGCAGAGACACTTGTCCGTAGAGTTTGGGTCGGATACGGACAGCCCGCTGTAGCGGAGGAGTACCTCCCCGGAGACGAGATCACGGTAGGCATAGTCGGCAACAGGCGCCCCTCCGTGATCGGCATGATGCGCATCGTGCCTACCGAGCCTTCGGATGTTTTTCTTTACTCCCTCGAAGTTAAAAGAGACTATCTTAACCAAGTTCGCTACGAGGGCCCCGACTCAATCCCTGCGTCGGTGCGGAACCTCGCGGCATGGACGGCCCTTGGGGCATTCAGAGCACTTGAGCTGCGCGATGCGGCCCGGATCGACTTCCGGCTGGATGACAACGGCACGCCGAGGATCATAGATGTCAATCCCCTCCCGGGGCTTTCGCCCGAGTACAGCGACCTCCCCATCCTGTACCGTCTGTCCGGCGGCGACTATCGCATGCTGGTGCTTTCGATTCTGCGGGCGGCCTTCTCGCGAAACGGCCTGATGCTTCCTGACACGGCAAGAGGGTGGAGACTTGGCGGGCACGCTGTTTAGTACGCCTCACAACGCTCCCCTGACGGTGCTCCTTCCAGCGGCGATTGAGCGATCATCCAGGACGGACGTAGCAGATGCACTGAGGAGCCGTGATTTCGTCTCTAAGCTCCTTCTTTCCTGCGGACATATCCCTGCGACATTCGACGTGACCCTCGACGACATGCGCACTCCGGGGACAGTAGCCGGGGTTATCGGCTCGTCGGGGGCACACTGCGTGTTCAACATCTTCGAGGGGTTCTCCGATTACAGCGAGGCCGAACACGAGTTTCGCTCCCTTGTCGAGGAGCTACGCATACCCTGCACTGGTAACCCATCCGGCGTACTCAGGACATGTCTGTCCAAGGATGAGTGCGCACGCGTCCTGAAGGGCGCGGGAATTCCCGTACCTGAGGGTCTGGCCATTTTCCCCGGTTTCGACCCATCGCTTCTTGCGCAGCTACGGCTCCCCCTTTTCGTAAAGCCTCTGATGGAGGACGGAAGCGTCGGTATAGACTCCTCTTCACTGGTCACAGACGATGCCGACCTAATGGACGTGGTATCGGCAAAGCTCTCGCTGTTTCCTAAGGGTTTGCGGGTCGAGGAGTTCATCCCGGGCATGGAATACTCCGTCTCCTGCGTCGGGAACGGGCCGTACAGGGTGATCGGCGTGTCCTGTATCGACTATGCGAACACGACTGGCGCGAACTACCTCGACTACGACTCCAAGTGGAACCCGCGCTCCCCTCTCTTCTCTCTGATACCTCAAAGAGCTCGGGGAGAGGTAGCAGAGAGGGTGGCCTTGCTGGCGGACGCTGCGGGGCACGCCCTTGAATGCAGAGGGTATTTTCGTGTGGACGTGAGAGAGAGAAACGGAGAGCTTTATATCATCGACGTCAACCCAAACCCCGACGCTTCGCCAGACGGGGGATTCTTTCGACAGTGCCGCGAGAGCGGCCTACCGGACGAGCAGGTCGTCACCACTCTTATCGAACTCGCGCTTGAAGGAGGGATACAATGACAAACGAACTGGCTGAGAAGTGCCTTAAAGCGGCATCGTCCACCGGTGCTTTCGCCCCCGGCGAGCTAGACGTGCTTGAAGATGTGCTGATCCAATGGTCTCTTCATCCGGGACGCGATTATATCCTTCTCACAGAAGAGACCGGGGGGGAGGTCGCCGGATTTCTGCTGTACGGGCCCACTCCAATGACCAGGTGCACCTACGACCTTTACTGGATAGCCGTCGCATCCAACCACCAGAGAGAGGGCATCGGCGGGAGACTGGAGAGAAGAATGTGCTCCGCGCTTCTCGAGCAGTCGGAAGACGCGGTCATCAGGGTCGAGACAGCAGGGAGGGACGACTATCTCGGTCAGCGCGCCTTCTATCTCGCCGAGAAGTATGAGGAGTGCGGACGGATTCACGACTTTTATACGGAGGGCGACGACCTTGTCATCTACTGCAAAAAAATCTCAAAAACGCGCTAGCTTAGCTTGCAAGTCTGATTCCTCGATGGAAGAGACGCAACCTCCGCCGTCAACCTCCGCTCTTCTTTCGCCGGGCAGAACTAACAGCCTTGCCGAGCTTCGCATAGCTGTAGGCGAGAAGCGCTGGAACGACTGGAGATGGCAGATGCAGACCAGGATAACGACTGCGGACGAGCTGGCGCGATTTCTCACACTGTCGCGCGGTGAAGCGGCCACACTTCGAAAGAGCCTGAACTCTCTGCGCATGGCCATAACACCTTACTACGCGTCCCTTATCGACCCGGACGACCCCGGATGCCCGATCAGGAAACAGGCCGTTCCCACTCTCGAGGAGACCCTTATCGCCTCAACCGACCTCCTCGACCCGTTGCACGAGGACATTGACTCCCCTGCCCCGGGGCTGACCCACAGGTACCCGGACAGGTGCATAATATTGGTAACCGACCAGTGCGGCATGTACTGCCGCCACTGCACCAGGAGACGTTTTGCAGGACAGACGGACACACCCCGCTCACCCGATCAGATCAGGGCGTGCGTCGACTACATAGCGCGCACACCGGAGATAAGGGACGTCCTTGTGACAGGAGGCGACCCATTCACCCTCTGCGACGAGGCGCTTGACGAGATACTCTCGATGATAAGGGCGATACCCACCGTCGAGATAATCAGAATCGGTACGCGTACACCCGCCGTTTTACCTATGAGGATAACGGATTCGCTCTGCTCCATGTTGAGAAAGCATCACCCCCTGTGGATAAACCTTCATTTCAACCACCCCGCCGAGCTTACGCCAGAGGCGGCGCAAGCGTGCTCGCGTCTGGCGGACGCCGGGATACCACTTGGGAACCAGTCGGTGCTCCTGAGAGGAGTAAACGACTGCCCCTATATCTTTCGCGATCTGAACCGGAAGTTGCTGAAGATGCGAGTACGACCATACTACATCTACCAGTGCGACCTGTCACGAGGGATCGAGCACTTCAGGACATCGGTAGGCAAGGGACTAGAGATAATGGAGTACCTGCGCGGGCATACGTCTGGGTTGGCAGTCCCGACATTCGTGGTTGACGCTCCGGGGGGAGGCGGCAAGATCCCGGTGATGCCGAACTACGTCGTCTCGCAGTCCGACAGGAGGACCATACTGCGCAACTACGAGGGGGTGCTGTGCGCCTACACGGAGCCGGACGACAACCGGAGCAGGTGTCTGACCAGGTGCAGGGATTTATGCGAACAGGACAAGGCCTCTTCTGGCGGGATAGCATCACTGTTCGAGGGGGATGCCGTTTCTATAGAACCAAAGGGTCTTCCCCGCGAGAAACGTCGCTTGGCGCGGACAAAGACTCCGGGTTGAACAAAAAAGGGGGGTCCCCCCCCCTTCGTCCGTCACGCGGTCTCGCTGTTTACCGTACCTCTCTGGAAGCCCTGAATCAGGTCGCGATTCTCCTTCGGCTCCTCGACGCCCGGCACTATAATCTCGTAGGCGCTCGTTCCCGACGATGCGACCAGAAGATCCCCGACGCCCATCATCCTCTGAAAGACGGTCTGGCGGACCTCGATGGAGCGGATCTGCGGCATTCCAATCTCCACGGAGGCCTTCGCCAGAAGCCCCTTCTCAAGGGTGACCTCGTCGTGTTTTATTATGAACTCTACTGAACTGCGCTGTAGTATAATATATAGTACAGGTATCAGGGAAACGCCTATAGTCCACCAGGGGACGTGGTGGCCGGAGCTTGCATAGATCGCAAGCGCGGCCAGCGCCGCCGCCACGAGCCACCATATCAGGAACCCTCTCCATGCAGGGCGAATTCTTTTTTCAAAAGTCTTCTGCTCCGCAAGCCCCTTATCGATTGTCTCCTGCTGCGTCATTGAAAACCCCTCCATTTCAGAATTTGTGATCTCCGAAACCATCCGTTCTCCGATGGTGACGGTCTCGTAATATCAGCGGGAGTATTTTACACTACCTTCACGTTCCTTAAAAGGGTAAAAGACACAAATGTACGGCACGGGTCATGAAAAACCCGTGCCTACAGTATTACGCCGCTTAAACCGACTCGCGAAAGCGCCTGGTGAAGAAGAAGGGCAGCGCTATCAACGGAAGCAGGGCCACGACGGCAAAAGTGGCCTGTATCCCAAAGAGGTCTCCTATCTTGCCCAGAGGCGCCATCATCATGTTGCCGAAACCCCAGGAGAGTCCCATCACGATCGAGCTGGCCATACCGCGCGAGTTGGGCGTCATCTCCTGACCGATGGCGGCGGTAATCGGCATCGTAGAGTTGACAGCGACTGTGCCAAGCAGGAAGAACATGATGCCGACCCACCCCTTCGAAAGCAGACCGGCGAGCAGGAAGATAGGTGTCACCAGTATCGCCAGCAACAGCACTCGCCTCTTTCCCCACCTGTCGGCCACTCTGCCGATTATGACCATCGCAATGGTGTTCGACAGCATCATCAAGAACAGAACCAGACCGACAAGTCCGATGTCCCCGCCCTCCGCAACTATTCTAATGGGCAGGAACATGCGAACCCCCTGGCTTGCGGTGTCACGCACGGTTGAAATGGCAAAGACCGGGTATATGACCGCGAAAACCGACTTCATCGTCTCTAGAAGCCCTTTTTGCGGAGCTATTGCGTCCCCGCTCTCATCGGATATAGCGGGCATCGTCCTCCAGATGAACAGCCCCAGAACGACCACCGGGACAAGAGCCACTATCGGCATGAGCCGGTACCCAACTGTGTTGACCAGGACAACCGCAAACAGGGGGCTAACCGTGCTTCCGGCGGTCCCCGCCACGGCGAATAGAGCCAGGGAGACGGTGAGCTTCTCTCTGGAAACAACGTGCCCCACTCCTCCATGCCCCTGAGGGTGAAACATCGCGCTCCCTAGCGCCCAGACACCGACAAAGAATAGGGCCAGCCCGTACGACGGAGAAAGGGGGATCATCGATGCGCCCAGACAGGTCATCACCGGGCCCCAGATTATAAGCCAAGGGTTTGATGATCTATCCGACAGGTAGCCGATCACCGGCTGCACTATTACGTGGATTATGCCGAGAAAGGTGCTGAAAAAACCCGCCTGGGTCATGGTGATGCCCAGGTTCTTGATCAGAGTGGGTATGAAGGTCGGCAGGAAGGAGGCATACAGGTCGTTCATAAAATGCCCCGCGGATAGAAGGGAGAGTTTGAACCCTGAGCTCTCGGGACGTAAAAGGCTTGACGCTTTTGTTGACATGAATAATATCCCACTCCTCAATAACATTCTATGTGCTGAACACAATCATATCATACACCATGCAGAATATATTTCTCGCGAAGGACTAAAACCGACATTGGGGGGGAAATCGAACTAGTTTTTCTTCAGACCGCCGGAGTTTTGTGACGGGGCGTTACCAATGTTCTCACAGCGCAGAAAACCAGTACTACCGGTTAAGCAGGTTGTCCAAAGACAGCTATCCATATACAGGGTGGGTTGACGCTGGTCGACGCAACCCTGTGTCGGAGGCAAGCGGGCACATATACCCAATCGCCCGCTTCAAGCTCAAGGAAAGCACCGTCCTCGAACTCAATGGCCGCCTCCCCCTGAATCAGCGCAACCCACTCGTCCTCCTCCTGTTCGTACCAGAAGCCGGGCGGAGAGACCTGCCCTGTGGAGACAATCCTCTCGACGCGAAAGTTACCCGCGCTGACAATATCCTCAAAGAGCTCCTCTATGGGAAGGGGCGTGGGTAGCTTCAACAACCTACCATTTTTTACGATCACCGTTCCCATCCTACCCTCCGTTTTTAGAGTTTATTTCCTGTTTAGAGTTTATTTCTCGCTCCGGCGTGTCTCCTCGCGCTGTCTCTCCGCCTCCTCGTTCCTCTCTTTCAGAAACTCCCTCTGCTTTAGCCGCCGGTCCTCGATCTGCTTCTCAAGCATCTTCTTCTTGACCTGCTTCTCGTATGTCTCGGCGGATTTTTTCACAACCTCGTGGTGCCTGTCCATTATCTCGAGGCGCTCTCTCTCGACCTCTCTTCTGGCCTTCTCAACCTTTTTCTGCGCCTTCTCCTTCTGCTCCTCCGCCTTCTCCTCGACTATATCCTCGAGGGGAGGAACGGCAAACGGAAGGCTCGCGCCCGTGCGATCAACTTTCATCAGCATCCCCCTCTTTCGCGAATTTTTGACGTTACTCTATTATATATCGGACTCGCGTAAGCTTCTCCTTATTCCCCGATATCCACATGTCTTCTCATAGCTGTTATTCGAGCGGCGCGGCAGGGTCGAGAGAATGGCCCGCAAGGCGAGGCACGTGCGCCTCGAGACCTGGTCGGGCTTCCCCGGAGATGTTTCTCGACGCAATGCGGCTGGCGCGGAGATGGGCCAACGCGCACAAAGGCTCTTTATCTACCTGTAGCTGACAGTCTCCACCCCCTCGGAGCGGATCAGCTCCTTGACGAGGTCGACCCGCTCCTTCGACGGTGCCTCGAACTCGGTCCAATACTCCATCATGCCCAGCATCTGGTACTTTGTCCGTCCGAAGTCGTGATATGGCAGCAGCTCCATCTTCGGTCGGCGGAAGTGCTCCCGCACGAACCGGGCCGTCGAGGCAATGTTCCGGTCGTCGTCGTTCACGCCGGATATCAGCGGAACACGGATCACCGTGTCGACGCTCGTTCCTCCGAGCCGCTCCAGGTTGGCCAGGATACGCTCGTTGCCCGTCCCGGTGAAGCGCTCGTGAACGGCGCTGTCCATGTGCTTGATGTCGGCGAAGACGAGGTCGATCAGGTCGACGATGTCCGCGCATTCATCCCAGTCGAATCGACAGGAGGTCTCTACGACCTGCGAGATGCCGCCGTCGGCGCATGCCTGCACGAGAGCCCGCAGGTTGCACGGGAGGAAGAAGGGCTCGCCTCCCGACCAGGTGACTCCGCCACCCGACTCCCGGTAGAAGAGCATGTGGCGTGAAATCTCCCTCATCACCTCGGCTACTGTCATGGGTCGCCCGAAGGCCTCCTCCTTCCCGCCGGGCAGCCGCCCGCTCCCGGGCTCAGCGGTCCAGGTCTCCGGGTTGCAGCACCATCGGCACCGGAGGGGGCACCCGGAGAGAAAGACGACGCTCCGGATGCCCTCCCCGTCGTTGACGCAGAAGTGCTGAACCCGGGAGACGCAGATCCTCTTCTCCTCGGTGGAAAGCTCAGATGACCGCATGTTCCGTCCTTGCGATGATCGCCTCCTGCATCTCGCGCGAGAGGTTCACGAACTGGGTGCTGTACCCGGCCACCCGCACCAGGAGATCACGGTACTCCTCCGGC
>Ga0172382_10008248_pt1 | contig 14567 bp, 11 predicted proteins | sample Leawel138RmetaG_FD_122245 | JGI IMG/M metagenome (GOLD analysis project Ga0172382, IMG submission 122245) | Leachate microbial communities from a municipal landfill in Southern Ontario, Canada - Leachate well 138R metaG | ecosystem: Engineered > Solid waste > Landfill > Unclassified | place...
CTTATGCGTTCAGGTATGTTAGAAGTTTTAAATCAAGATTATTTAAAAACAGCAAGGTCAAAAGGCCTTGCCGGATCTGTTATTATTATGAAACATGCGGTCAGAAACGCAATATTGCCGATTGTATCAATATTAGGTACTACTATATCAAATCTTTTAACAGGTAGTTTTGTTATTGAAAAAATATTCGGAATACCGGGTATGGGAATGTTCTTTATTAATTCCGTATTCAATAGGGACTACACATTAATAATGGGAGTAACAGTGTTTTACTCTATTGTATTAATAATAACGATGCTTTTAGTTGATATAGCATACACGTTGATTGATCCAAGAATCAGACTCACTAAGGGAGGTCATTGATATGAATGATCTTTCCTTTAAAAGAGATATGTTCAAAAATATTTCAAAGAAAAGTCATAAAATTGATCAAATAAAACGCCCCGCTATTAAGTATTGGACAGACGTATGGCACAGATTAAAGCGAAATAAATTAGCCATGGTAGGACTGATAATTCTTATTATAATGGGTATTATGTCCGTCCTTGGAACCCAAATAAGCGGATATAGTTATTATGAACAGGATTTAACTAAAATAAATCAAGCCTTAAGCCGTGATTATTGGTTTGGAACTGATGAATTAGGAAGGGATTTATTTAGCAGGGTATGGTTAGGAACAAGATATTCCTTGACAATCGGAATTTTTGCAGCACTAATAGACTTTTTGGTCGGTGTTATATATGGAGGAATTGCAGGTATGGCATCTCGCAAGGTAGATGCTGTCATGATGCATATGGCGGAAATAATATATAGCATACCCTATATGTTAGTTGTGATACTGTTCTCAGTAATATTTTCGGCTCCCAGGTCCGGTACGTCAATGTTTATTCTCATACTTGCAATGACTATTACCGGCTGGGTACCTATGTCTAATCTGGTAAGAGGCCAAGTGCTTCAACTCAAGGAATCCGAATACTCCCTGGCTGCCGAATCCTTAGGCGCTTCAAAAGGATGGATATTGAAAAAACATATTATCCCTAATGGCTTAGGGCCTATCTTAATAAATGTAACTATTACTATTCCGAAAGCAATATTTTCGGAAGCTACATTGAGTTTTATGGGATTAGGGTTACAACCTCCCAGCCCGAGTCTGGGAACATTAGCAAATGACGGACTTGCAGGTATGGCGGTAGGGCTTTACCATCAAATAGCCGTTCCGGCAATATTTATTTCCCTATTGATGTTTTCGTTCAATGTACTGGGCGATGGTTTGAGGGATGCCTTGGATCCGAAATTGCGTAAGTAGAAAGAAGTGAAAATATGGAAAAATTGTTAGATGTAAAGGACTTGGCGGTATCTTTTCGAACCTATTTTGGAGAAATTGAAGCGGTACGTGGCATCAGTTTTCATGTAAATAAAGGAGAAACGGTAGCTATAGTAGGGGAATCAGGCTGCGGAAAAAGCGTTACCTCTAATTCTCTAATGCAACTTCTTCAGATGCCGCCCGCATACTACAAAAGAGGGAAAATTTTGTTTCAAGGCGAAAATATAATAAAAAAAAGCGAGAAAGAAATGCAAGATATTCGTGGAAATAAAATTTCCATGATATTTCAAGATCCTATGGCTTCACTAAACCCAACTATGAAAGTAGGAAAACAAATAATCGAAGGAATAGTAAAACGTCAAGGTTTGGGCAAGAACAAAGCAAGAAAAAAAGCCATAGAAATGTTAGAATCAGTATCGGTACCACAGTCTAACAAAAGAATTGGCCAATATCCTCATGAACTTTCAATCGGTATGTGCCAAAGGGTTATGATTGCAATTGCAATGATATCAAATCCGAAACTATTGATTGCGGATGAGCCGACTACGGCACTTGATGTAACTGTTCAAGCCCAGATATTAGATATTATGAAAGATATTCAAAAAAAATCCCAAACCTCTATTATTTTGATTACTCACGATTTAGGCATAGTTGCCGATATGAGTGATAGGATTATAGTCATGTACGCCGGCAAATTTATGGAAGAAGGAAATGTAATGGAAGTCTTTAACAATCCAATGCATCCCTATACGGGAAAATTACTCGGCAGTGTTCCCGGGTTGAATATAAACAAATTCGAACCGCTACATTCAATTGAAGGTTCTCCGCCGGATTTATATAAACCTCCTACAGGCTGCCCATTTTTTGATAGATGTGATGAAGCGATGTATATATGCAAAGACAATGTGCCGGAAAGAACTTATCATTCGGATACTCATTATAGTTGCTGCTGGCTAAATCACCCGATGGCAAAAGATGCAGCCGAAGGGGGCGAAATCTGATGAGTAAACCTTTAATTTCGGTAAAAAATCTAAAAAAATATTTTAATGTTGGATGGAGAAAGACCTTAAAGGCAGTGGACGGCATAAATTTCGACATATATCCCGGGGAGACCTTCGGTTTGGTTGGAGAATCAGGTTGCGGTAAATCCACGGCAGGAAGAACAATAATTGGATTGTACGAGCCAACTGATGGCACAACCACATTTAACGGCAAAAATATATATGATTTATCCCGAAATGAAATGCAAAAAATCAGAAAAGACATCCAAATGATTTTTCAGGATCCATATACTTCATTAAACCCTAGAATACCGGTACAGGACATTGTTGCAGAACCTTTAGATATTCATAATATATATAGTAATCCGAATCAACGCCGCAAGAGAGTAATCGAATTGTTAAACCTTGTTGGATTAGGTGAAGAACACACCAACCGTTTCCCTCATGAATTCTCGGGAGGACAACGCCAGAGAATTGGGATTGCAAGAGCGCTCGCATTAAATCCAAAGTTCATAATCTGTGATGAGCCTATATCCGCATTAGACGTATCAATTCAGGCACAGGTTATTAACCTTCTAAAAAATTTACAAAAAGGCATGGGACTTACCTATTTATTTATATCCCATGATTTATCTATGGTTAGATATATATCCGAAAGGATCGGTGTGATGTATAGCGGGCATATAGTAGAATTAGCCGATTCGGAAGATTTATATGCCGACCCGATTCACCCATATACTCAAGCCCTGCTTTCTGCCATACCTATCCCTGACCCCAAAAAACAGAGAGATAGATATAGAATAATACTTAAGGGAGACATACTAAGTCCTATAAATCCGAAAGAAAGTTGCAGATTTGAAAGCAGATGTCCTTATGTTTTAGACATATGCGGAAGGAAAGAACCAGGATTTAAAAAAGTTAAGAATAATCACTTTGTAGCTTGCCATAGGGCAAATGAGATTATAGACGGAACATTAAATCAATCCCGGAATCCTTATTGAGTATTCGGGGACATATATGCCTTTTTGTGTACAACCATCTCTTCTTGAAAAAATTGAAAAGCTCCTAACATGAGGAATATATCTCCTATGCTCAATATCTTCGGCAGGGGATAGGGTTTTGGAATTAAAATAATATCGGCTAAATAAATAAATTTTGTATTTTTATCTGCAGCCACATGTTTAATATCAAATCCTCTTTGGGGTAACTGAACATCAACGCTAATTTCATCTTTTATTCCCTCTATTCCGTTAAGAAACACGGGCATCTTCCCATCATTACCGGATATTACTATGAGGTTCAGAACCAGACCCATAAAAATTAACTTCATATAATTTTTTTTAATATTGAATATTACCGATATTATCATAAGAAAAAATGTAAATACGATTATATATACGGAATACCCCTCAAAGATTTTATTTGCCAAGGCAATATCCGTCTTCTTGCCTATTGATAACAAACCTTGAACCAAAGCAGCTATTAAAAATAAATACCAACCCTTGATACAAACATTTTCTAAATTTCTTAAATGTCCTCCCCTTAGCTTAGCTACTATTATGGATAGAATTGCCGGTTCTAAAAACATATCTATACTCCTTTGGATTTTATAATTTCAACAAATTTCTCTGCAAGAACAGGATGAAATTGTGTACCTGCATTTTGCTCTATCTCCTCAATAGCCTTTTTGGGAGTTAAGGCCTTCCTATATGGTCTGTCGGTGATCATAGCATCATATGAATCCGCAATTGCAAGAATGCAAGCCTCTATGGGAATTTGATCCCCTTTTAGGCCATCAGGATATCCGTTGCCGTCATATCTTTCGTGGTGATGCTTAATTATCCCCGTGATATTCTTCAGAAAATCCACATTACGAATTATATCAGCACCAATAGTCGGGTGCTCCATAACCTGTTGATATTCTTCTTGGGTCAACTTGGTAGCTTTATTCAATATTTGATCGTTTATACCAATCTTGCCTATATCATGAAGAGCAGCAGCAATCTTTATATCTTGAATTTTTCCGAATGATAGATCAGATGCTTCCGCTAATTCCACGGCATATTTCTCTACCCTATTAGAATGCCCGCTGGTAAATGGGTCCTTTGCTTCAAGTGATTTACTCAATGCCTGTATGGTAGACAGATATACATTCCTCATATCTACATAGAGCTTGAATGAATATCTCGCTAAAAGTAGTGGTCCTAAGAACAATAAAACGGCCTCATAGCCATAATCTATATATGCAAGGGCAATTATGATCCCCATAGTCCCAACGGCAATTGAACTATAAAATGTTCCTTTGATATTTTCCAACCAAACTCTAACAAATTTTTGTAAATTTAGAGCAGATAAAAAGCCCGAGATAATAGTTGTATTTAAAAGCACACCTGCAAAAAGTACAAAAAGAGTGGGAAATAAGAAAAATTTACCGATCCTTCCTCCTATTAATAAATATATTAGAGAAATCAATGATGTTACTATCACACTCTGTGATATATTAAAGATCGTTTTATAAACGGGTAAATTTAGGGTGTGTATATAACCTTTTTCCGGCACCTTTGGAATCCTGAATAATAACCCAAGTGCAGATGAAGTAACAGCTAATATAGGACCCCCGACAATAACAGTTGCAATGTTGATTGCATACCCGACGGATACCCCTATAGTATTATTGGACATGGGAATCAACAATGATTCCACAACTATAGACAGAACAGCCCAAAATATTAATAATTTAAACTCCGGAATATCAAAATTAAAAAGCAAATACATATATATAATTGCTGCAATTATTGATATGGACCCTAAATAAATTTTTGCTCTATTATTCAGATTCATTACAATTCCCCTTTAAAGTATTGAAACAATTGCTTAACAATTGCAATCCATCACTGTCAAGAAATAAAGTAATTTCGATTTATTAAAATTAATGCCGGCTAATTTTTATTTGACTATGTTTAGATCAGTGTATAATTAGCGCCTGCAGCTAATAATAAAGCAAGCACACTCATTAATGCTATAGCTATTCTTTTCATCGAATATAGCCCCCTTTTGGAATTACTCTGCTGTTCGCTAGTGCAGCAGGCTATATTCGCTCCGCTAAGAAAAAATGCATAATTAGCCGGCAATGTTGCCATTTATTTAATATGAGTATCGAATGAAACTATTTGTAATCTCTACACATCACTGTAACGAATTGAAAGATATTTACTTCGTTACTATACGATTTATCGCATCCAATGTTGCCTTTACCACGGCAACTTCATAACTATTATTCATTACACAGGACCCACATAACCTTTGCTCAATGCCGTCGATTATTCCCATGATAACCACAAGTATAACTTTACTATTAGATATAAGTGTAGTCCTTATGTCTTCAAATACAAAGGTATAATCACAATCACATGCTTCCTCAATTGTCTTTAAAGTTACATCTACCAGCATTCTCTCCTTATTTCTGATGGTATTTATTCCGGAGATGGTATTCTCATAGACATTGTCCGAATTTCTCATACTTACCTTTATTACTGCCTTTGTACCCAGAATATCACTAGAAACCCCTTCTAATTTTAGTCTGCATTTTGCTTTTTTCAAGTTCCTATCCGGAATCTGTGCAATACTTATTTTTTTATGATCTATAGGGATATTATAGCTCGCCGCAAGAACTGATTGGATATCCCGGGCTATTTGTTTTGCTCCCCTTGTATCGTTAGAAACGATATGTATTTCATGTATTTGATCGTTTCCATTTGTAACAATTTTACAGGAAACAACTGAATCTATCATTTCTAGATTGTTTTCTATACTAAATAAATCCATAATATCCCCCATTTTCATTAAAATTTTGCTATCATTTAGATAATAGCATCATCTCACTATATATTCAACAGAATTTTATATTAAACCATTAAGTTAGCAAAATTTAATGAAAATCATAATGCATAATAAAAACCAACCATTTTTTAGGTTGGTTTTTATTATATATTATCATATTTATTAATACTCCATTTCCGATATCCTTCTGTATGTTTCATACGTATCTCTCGCATCCTTTGCCGCCGCATCGAACAATTCATCCGCCAGTTCCGGAAATACATTCATAATTTGAGAATATCTGACCTCACCATGAATAAACTCCTTGAAAGATTTAGTCGGTTCTTTAGAATCCAATATAAATGGATTTTTTCCGTGTTTTTTTAATTCGGGATTATATCTATATAAATGCCAATACCCGGCCTCTACAGCTTTTTTTTGTTGTTTGACAGAAGTACCCATCCCGGCCTTAATACCGTGACTTATACATGGAGCGTAACAGATAATAACCGATGGCCCTTTATAGGCCTCCGCCTCGGTAACGGCCTTTACAAAATGATTCATATTAGCACCGAGGGCTACTTTAGCTACATAGACATATCCATATACAATAGCCATCAGGCCCAGATCTTTTTTGCGTATTCTTTTACCGGAGGCCGCAAATTTAGCCACCGCGGCCGTGGGTGTCGCTTTAGACGCCTGCCCGCCGGTATTTGAATATACTTCCGTATCCAATACTAAAATATTTACATCTTCACCGGAGGCTATTACATGGTCTAATCCTCCATAACCTATATCGTAGGCCCAACCATCCCCACCTATTATCCAAATGGATTTTTTAATTAGGTGATCTTTCAACCCAAAAATTTCTTTTATTATGGGTTCTTCCGTACTGTTGCGTCCACTTATTAATTGTAACAATTCTTTAGCGATCCCCTTGGTTTTCTCACCATCATCTTTGTTTGATAACCATTGTTCAAACAAATCCTTATAACTTTCATCCAAGTCGGATTCTAACCCCTCCTTCATTAAATCCGCTATTTTATCTCTCGCCTGTTTTGAAGCCAGGACCATACCATATCCAAATTCCGCATTATCCTCAAACAAAGAATTTACCCAAGCAGGCCCTCTACCGCAGGGCAATGTCGAATATGCAATGGACGGAGCGCTGGCACTCCAAATTGAAGAACAACCCGTTGCATTTGTAATCACCATCCTGTCTCCGTAAAGTTGTGTGAGCAATTTTACATAAGCAGTCTCTCCGCAACCGGGACAGGCGCCGCTGAATTCTAAAAGAGGCATCGCAAATTGGCTTCCTTTTACAGTTTTTTTATCCGTTAAATTGTCTTTATAGCTTATATTGTTTATGGCGTATTCCCAATTTTCTACCTGTCCGGCAATTTCTTTTTCAGCATCTATCATAACCAATGCCTTCTCCGGTGCCGGACAGATATCCGCACAGTTTGAACAACCTGTACAATCTAATGGGCTTATCTGAATACGATAACCCAGACCTTCCAGTCCCTTACCTACGGCCTCCTTGGTTTCAAATGTATCCGGTTTTTCCCGCATCTCTTCTTCATCCAAAAGGAACGGCCTGATAGTAGCGTGAGGACAGACATAGGAGCACTGATTGCACTGAATACAATTTTCTGTCTGCCATTGGGGCAATATTATAGCGATACCCCTTTTTTCATAGGATGTTGTCCCAAGGGGAAAGGTACCGTCTTCCATGCCCTTAAAGGCGCTGACAGGCAGCTCATCACCCTCATGCCTAGCCATCGGCCTCTGTATATTTTTCACAAAATCCGGTTCGTCTTTTACAAGCCCCGGATAGAGAGGGGCATCCCCTTCCGCATTTCTCCAGCCGATAGGAACATCTACCTTAATCAGCTCCTCCGCCCCTCTCTCTACCGCCCTGTAATTCATCTCTACAATTTTTTCGCCTTTTCTGCCGTAGGTATCTGCTATAGCTTCTTTTAAATATTCAATAGCATCCTCTATCGGAATAACTTGGGCTAATTTAAAAAATGCGGACTGCATGACCATATTAATTCTTCCGCCCAGTCCTATTTCCTTGGCAATATTTATTGCATCAATAATATAAAAATTAATATTTTTATCCGCTATAGTTTTTTTTATAATTGCAGGAATCTTTTCCTCCAGTTCTTCCACAGACCAAGAGCAATTTAATACAAAAGTCCCGTCTTCCTTTAGCCCCCTCAAAAGATCATAATGATAAACATAGGAACTGTTATGACAAGCGATAAAGTCGGCATCATAAATTAAATAAGGTGATCTTATGGGGGTCTTGCCGAATCTTAAATGTGAAATAGTAGTGCCGCCCGATTTTTTACTATCATAAGAAAAATATGCCTGCGCATACAGGTCTGTTTTGTCTCCTATAATTTTGACCGCCGTTTTGTTCGCCCCTACCGTACCATCGGAACCTAAACCCCAAAACTTACATCTGATAGTCCCCTCAGGTGAAGTTTCTATGATATCTTCTTCCGAAAGGGATGTATGAGTTATATCGTCTATTATACCTATTGTAAAACCATCCTTTGGTTTCTCATTTTCTAAATTTTTAAATACTGCAATAATCTGGGAAGGGGTAGTATCCTTCGAGCCCAAACCATACCTCCCTCCAACAATTATAGGTCGATTATTCTTTTCGTAAAACAAGCTCTTAATATCCTTGTAAAGCGGCTCGCCCGATGATCCCGGCTCTTTTGTCCTGTCTAATACCGCAATATTTTTTACTGTTTTGGGAAATACGTCAAAAAAATATTTTTCCGAAAAAGGCCTGTAAAGATGTACTTTTATAACTCCAAGTTTTTCTCCTTTTTTATTGAGATAATCCACTACTTCCTCTATTGTTTCACATACGGAACCCATTGCAATAATTATATTTGTCGCATCCTTCGCCCCATAATAAGTAAAGGGTTTATACACCCGCCCGGTCATCTCACTGATTTTATTCATATATTCTGCAACTATATCCGGAATTTTATCATAAAATCTGTTTGCAGCCTCTCTCCCCTGAAAATAAATGTCGGGATTCTGTGCTGTTCCCCGAATTACAGGATGTTCAGGATTTAATGCTCTATCTCTGAACTGTTTTAATGCCTCATAATCTAATAATTTTGCTAAATTTTCATATTCAATAACATCCACATTTTGAAATTCATGAGATGTTCTAAAACCATCAAAAAAATGTAAGAAGGGCACCCTGCCTTTGATAGCTGCCAAATGTGCTATCCCTGCTAAATCCATAATTTCTTGGACACCTGAGGAAGCCAACATTGCAAATCCGGTTTGTCTCGCTGCCATCACATCCTGATGGTCCCCAAATATAGATAGGGCATGGGTTGCTATAGCCCTGGCACTTACATGAAACACGGCAGGAAGGAGCTCCCCGGCCATCTTATACATATTTGGAATCATCAATAATAGCCCCTGAGAGGCCGTATATGTAGTAGTTAATGCACCGGCCTGCAGGGAACCGTGTACTGCCCCGGCAGCTCCCGCTTCCGATTGAAGTTCCGCCACCCTTACCGGTTGCCCGAATATATTTTTTTTACCATGAGCGGACCATTCGTCTATGCCTTCCGCCATGGGGGAGGACGGTGTGATAGGATATATGGCCGCTACGTCGGTAAAAGCATAGGATATATAAGCGGCTGCTTCGTTACCGTCCATTGTTCTTCTTGTTCTTCTTGTTTTATTCATTTCCTTTCTCCTTGTGATGATTTTATTGTATTGTATTTATTATTTTACTTTTATGCTATAATCATGCACAAACTGGGAGAGATTATTTAATTAAAACCGTAATCAAATGTATTTTTTATAAATGTTATTCTAATTTTTTGTAAAATTTAACGGGTGGATAAAATTATCCACCCGCAAAGTTAAGTAATTTAACTGCATCATTCATCTAATTTAAATTTACTGTGAAGCTCATTCACAGCCTCTTCGGCCTTATAATCATTGATTATACACGAAATTTTAATTTCGGATGTACTTATCATCTCAAGGTTTATACCTAAATTGTAAAGGGTCTCGAAAAATAGAGTTATTACCGACGGGTCTCCCATTATCCCTGTCCCGACTATGGACAATTTAACTACGGTATTATCAGATACCACTTCCTTTGCATTTATTTCTTTACATATATCCTTCGTTATTTTCAAGGCCTTGTTTAAGTCCTGACTCTTTACCGAAAAAGAAATATCATTTACCGCGTTCCTGTGCACATTTTGAATTATCATATCTATTCCAATGTTAGCCTCACATATCTTTGAAAAGATATTATAGGCTATACCGGGTCTGTCCGGTACCTCTAATATGGATATTTTAGCTATATCTTTATCCAATGTTATTCCTCTAACTATGGCTTTTTCCATACTAACAGTCTCCCTTACCTTTGTTCCCTCACTATTATTGAGGCTTGATCTGACAACAAGAGGCACATTAAAATTCCTGGCTATTTCAACAGCTCTCGGATGTAAAACTTTAGCACCAAGTTTCGCCAATTCCAACATCTCATCATAGGAAATATCCTTTAAAAGTTTTGCCCTATGTACTATCCTCGGATCAGTCGTATATATTCCGTCTACATCTGTATATATTTCACATTTTTTTGCGTTAACTGCAGCTGCTAAGGCCACAGCTGTGGTATCCGAACCTCCCCTTCCCAGTGTCACTATGTCACCGTCACTGTTTTCACCTTGAAAGCCCGCGACTATTACAATATTGTCTTTGGATAATTCGCCTTTTAACCTTTTTGTATCTATATTGCCTATGCGTGCGTTACTATAATCACTATATACTAATATGCCGCATTGGGAACCCGTCAATGAAATTGCATTATAACCCATACATTGAATCGCAATAGCTAATAAGGACATAGACATTTGTTCACCTGTTGATAGTAGCATATCCATTTCCCTCGGTGCGGGCTCCGTACATATTTCACCGGCCATACTTATTAAATTGTCTGTGGTTTTTCCCATTGCCGAAACTACTACAATCAATGAATTCCCCGATAGTTTAGTTTTAACAATACGTTTTGCAACATTTTTAATTTTATCTATGGTTTCCAAGGATGAACCGCCATATTTTTGTACAATAATGTCCTCCATAATATAATCCCCCCAATTAAGAGCTAAACTATACGACCAACTCATTAAAACTTTCTAAATTTAGTTCCTGAATAAAATAATAACTTTTAGAATCTATTTTAGCATAACAGGACCTGTTTTCTATTTCCAAATCTTCTATTACATCTTTAACCTCTTGTCTGCCTATATTTTGCAATATTAAAATTAAATTTCCCTCTTCCCTGATGAACTTGTATTTTAATTCATATCTGTCTATTGACTTTAAAATAAAATCCGGTTCTTTTTGGCTTTTTAGAGAAATTCTAAGATAGTAATTACTTAATATCTTGGGTGTATTGGCCGGTTTTTCTTTCTTCTCTATATCAATGTGACTTAACTCTCCGTTTATTATATCTATAATATCCGAAACTACAGCATTCCCGGTCGGATTTTTCCCGGCACCCTGACCATAAAATTGTAAATTACCTACTATATCACCTTCAATAGATACAATATTAAAAGCATCATTTACGTTGGCCATAGTAGAGTTTGTATTCAATAGCACAGGTTCTACGGAAGCATCAAAATCCAGATCGTTAGAATACGCACTTCCTATCAATTTTACCGTCAATCCTAACTTTTTGAAAAAATCAATATCCAATGCGGAAATAGAGGTTATCCCTCTACAATCAACGTCTTCAAAGGCCACATTATAACCGAAAGCTATGGATGACAAAATGGATATTTTCCTTGCCGCGTCATAACCTTCAATATCATCAGTCGGATCGGCCTCCGCAAATCCTACATCTTGCGCTAAAGTCAAGGCCTCCTTAAAATCTATACCCTCTTCTATCATTTTAGATAAAATAAAGTTAGTTGTTCCATTTAATATGCCTTTTATTTCTTTTATTTTATTAATTTTTATTAATTCCTTTAAAGGTTTAATTATTGGAATTCCTCCGGCCACACTAGCTTCAAATAAGATTCCCCTATTATTCTTTTTAGCCAAATTAGTTAAACCTAATAAATCATGAGATAAAACAGCTTTATTGGCCGTTACTACGTGTTTCCCATTTTCCAATGCCCTTGTTATATATGTATGAGCAGGTTCAATTCCACCTATTAACTCAACAACTATATCAATACCCGGGTCATCTAGTATATCTGATGGATTATCCGTCAATATTTTGCTATCAACCGTAGAATCTCTATCTTTTTCTAAATCCCTAACCAGTATCTTAGAAATTTCAATAGTTTTTTTGGTTTGTTCTTCTATAATAGATTTTTTCTCCAAAAGTATTTCGCATACTCCCAATCCTACGGTTCCGAGGCCGAGTAACCCAATTTTTATCATCACAAATCATCCTTTCCCTTTGTTGTCTAATAAAAAACACTTGTATTTCTATGAAAAACATTATATCATATAATATACCAGAATCAATATAAGAATTATACCTTTTTTTAAAAAAACTTTTAAAATCTAACCTTCTGGGGGGAAATAACATGAAAAACATAATATATAACAGTACAAGGGGGGAGGATATTAATGTTTCTTCCATAAATGCTCTTGTTAGGGGTATCGCCGATGATGGAGGGCTATATGTGCCTACACACTTTTATAATATTGCTGATTTAAATCAGATGACAAATTCGGATTATAAGCATCTAACTTATAAAATTGTTAAATATTACTTTCCCGAATTTTCTGAGGAAGAAATTTTAAGCTACATAAAAAATGCATATGATGATAAATTCGATACGCCCCAAATGACACCCGTAGTGAACAAGGCCGGTGTTTATTTTTTAGAACTATTTCATGGGCCTACTTTAGCATTTAAGGATATGGCGCTTACATTATTACCCCATCTGTTGATAGGGGCTAGTAAAAGAAGTAATAGCTCTTCAAAAATAGTAATACTCACTGCCACATCCGGTGACACTGGAAAGGCAGCTCTTGAGGCTTTTAAAAATATAGAAGGCACCAAAATAATTGTATTATATCCCTCGGAGGGGGTCAGCGAAATCCAAAAAAGGCAGATGATAACTCAAGAAGGAAATAACGTATTTGTAATTGCCATAAAAGGATGTTTTGATGATGCCCAGAACGCTGTCAAACAAATATTTGCCGATAAAGAATTCAACAATATTGCCAAGAATAAAGGTTATGTTTTGTCTTCTGCAAACTCAATAAATATAGGGAGATTGATACCACAAACAGTATATTATTTTTATGCTTATCTACAGATGTTAAAAACCGACAAGTTAACTGCAGAAGAAAAAGTGAATATAGTTGTACCAACGGGTAATTTTGGAAATATATTAGCCGCTTATTATTGTACTAAAATGGGATTACCTGTAAACAAACTGATATGTGCCTCAAATGAAAATAATGTGCTCTACGATTTTTTTAGAACGGGCATATATGATAAAAAAAGAACCCTGAAACCGACCATATCACCATCTATGGATATTATTATTTCCAGCAATCTTGAAAGGCTCTTATACGATATAAGTAATGAAAACGCAGTGTTGGTTAAAAATATGATGAAGGATCTGAATGAAAAAGGATATTATAAAATTTCCGATGAACTAAAAGATAATATGAAAATTTTTTATGGAGGTTATGCCGATGAATTTGATACACTCAAGGCAATAGAAGATGTGTACAATAAAAGCAATTATTTAATAGATACACATACGGCAGTTGCATATTCAGTATATAAAAACTATTTAAATACGACGGGAGACAATACTAAAACAATAATAGCTGCTACTGCCAGCCCTTTCAAATTTACCAGAAGTGTATGTGATGCTTTAAAAATAGGTATGAAGGATACGACAGATTTTGAATTAGTTAAACTGCTTTCTAATAAAACCGCTATACCGATACCGCCCCCTATACACAACATTGAAACCAAGCCAATTCTGCATGATACATTATGTGAAAAAAATGACATTAAAGATGCGATTAAAAATATTTTAGAAATTTAGGTGATACACTATGATAAAAATAACAGTGCCTGCAACTACGGCAAATATGGGACCCGGTTTCGATTGTCTTGGAATGGCCTTAAATTTATATACTAATGTCATATTTGAAGAAATAGAAAGAGGTTTAATAATTAAAGGCTGTCACCCCGAATATCAAAATGAAAATAATTTAATATATCAATCCATGCTGAAAATATTTGAGAGGGCGGAATATAGCCCTAATGGTATAAAAATTACCATAGATAGCAATATACCGGTATCCAGGGGGCTGGGAAGCAGTGCTGCTTGTATATTGGCCGGTATAATGGGTGCTAACGAAATGGCTGATGC
>Ga0172382_10008249_pt1 | contig 14566 bp, 16 predicted proteins | sample Leawel138RmetaG_FD_122245 | JGI IMG/M metagenome (GOLD analysis project Ga0172382, IMG submission 122245) | Leachate microbial communities from a municipal landfill in Southern Ontario, Canada - Leachate well 138R metaG | ecosystem: Engineered > Solid waste > Landfill > Unclassified | place...
AGCGTGCGGCCTTCGGCGCGCGCCTCGCCAGAGACGACGTTGTCGCGCTTCAGGAGCTCGACCTGGTCGGCGGTGAGCAGCGGATTGGGCAACAGGCCGAGGATGCGGCCTTGCAGCTTGGCCACCCACCACGGCACGGAGACGAGAAGGCGCTTGCGGCCGACGACGGCAAGCATCTCCTCCATGAGCTCGCGGAAGCTGCGCACCTCGGGCCCGCCGAGCTCGTAGACGCGGCCGCCCTCGACCGTTCCGTCGACGGCGCGCGCGATCGCCTCGGCGACGTCGCCGACATAGACCGGCTGGAACTTCGTCTCGCCGCCGCCGATCAGCGGCAGGACGGGCGACAGGCGCGCCATGGCGGCGAAGCGATTGAAGAAGCGGTCCTCAGGCCCGAACACGATCGACGGGCGGAAGACGACGGCGTCCCTGACGATGTCCAGCACGGCCTTCTCTGCCTGCCCCTTGGTGCGGGCGTAAGGAATGGGCGAGGAGGCGTCGGCGCCGATGGCCGAGACGTGGACGAGCCTGGCACCTTCAGCCCGCGCGGCCTCGGCCACGGCCCGCGCGCCGAATTCCTGCACGGCGTTGAAGGTCTGGCGGCCGCTCTGATGGAGGATGCCGACGAGGTTGACGACGCAATCGGCGCCCTCGGCCGCGCGGTCCACCGACCAGCGCACGCGCAGGTTCGCCTGCACCGGCTGGATCTGCCCGACATTGCCGAGCGGCTGGACATGCAGCGCAAGGTTGGGATTGCGCACCGCGACCCGGACGCGATAGCCGCGCCGCGCCAGCGCGCGCACGACATGGCGGCCGATGAAACCGCCGCCGCCGAAAACCGTGACGAGCGGGGGGACCTTTACGACTGTCGTCATGGCTTGCTCTCCATGGGCTGGCTCTCCGATGGCTCGGCTGTTCAGCCGCTTCTTAATCGCTTCTTCGCCAAAGGCAAAGGGCGCGAATTGCCCCAGTGGGCAACTATCGCCGGCGGGAGCCCGCGACGGAGCCGCCGCCGAAAGGCCCGTCGCGATTCATCCAAGCTGGGCAAGAAGACGCGCCACGTCGGCCTGACGCTTGCAGCCAGTCTTCGCCAGAACGCTCTTGAGCTGATTGCGGACCGTATTGACGCTTCGACCGGACCTCATGGCGATTTCTGACGGCGTCGTCCCCGCAGCAATAAGAGCCGCCACATCCGCCTCCGCGGGTGACAGGTCGAACAGCGCCTGCAACAGCGGTGTCGCGGCAGTAGGGGTCGTGCTTGATTTCATCAGGACCAGGATCGCCGCCGCGTGCATGAAAAGGTCTTGTGCCGCTCCTCTCATCGGCACGACGTGGAGGACTGCCGGCATACCGCCTTCGGCCGAGCTCATCGGCAAGGAGCGGACCTGCGCGTCGTTGGCTATGTTTGCCAACGCGTTTTGCAGCAGACCATCCGCGCGGCGATCCATGACGGCGATCCTGTCGCCGCCTCTCGTGGTCCAGTACTCATGCTCGCCCGAGAAATGCTCGTTCGCGACAAGCACGCTACCGGAACGGGTAACGGCACAGGCCGCCAACGAAATGCCGGCGAGCGTCTCCACGGCCGTGCGCGCACGCTCGAACGAAAGACGAGACGATATGAACGACGAACGCGCCAGATGAGAGCGAAGGCCATCGAGCGCGGCAATCGATCCGGCATCGAGCGGTCCGCGGGAATACCTGCCCTCCGTGTGGAACAGGATAAGCTCGTTGTTGGGCAACGGGACTACGCTGGCAACACCGTTTCCATATCCGCGAGGCGTGAGAAAATCCTTGAATATCGGTTCGCTTTCGAGCTCCTCCGGCGAGAACACATCCCAATCCGAGACAAACCCGGCACGATGTATCGCCAGAAGGCGTCTCATCCGCTCGTTGACGCCGGGAAAGGCGCCGAAATAGGCTTCGACGTCAGCCTGGAACGTCTCGTCGGACACCAGATAGCGAACGTCATTCCCGCGAACGGATAGCAGAACCGTACCCACCCCGTGGGCGAGTTCGGTCATCTGCCGCAATACGCCCGGCCACAATTCGGGAAGAATGGACGCCTCATATATGCGGTCGGTCAGACCGTCGCCGGGGCCACCCCCACTGTCCATCTTCTCCTCCCGAATCAGACCGTTCCTCACCCCGGAATATCTTGTCAGCAAAGAAGGCGGTCGGCATAGCCCAAATGGACCATGAAATTTTTTGCATCGAGAGGCAAGTTTTGCGGGGAGATGAATTTCGGCCATAGCCGGATATCGGGGGCGTACAGTATATCCGTACGACTAATATAATGAAATATAAAGAGAAATTTAAAGAAATAATACTGAACAGTAAAAACCTCGGATCTGATAACGTTTACATATTTAGAAATTTCAATCAAGGGGAATTGCATATCGCAATCCTTTTGACGGGTATAATCTCTATTATACCATTTGTGGCAATTCTCGATCCGATCGCGGCGGGCCACAATGGCAGATGGCCCTGGTGGGTTCATTACGCCGCCGCTGAGACGACCCACCTGGCCAAGGCGCACTGGTGGCTCGTTCCGGCTGCTTTGCTGGCCGTCGGCGGCAGCGCCGCCATGCTCCTTCTCGAGATCAAAAATCCAAGGATGACAGGGCTCGTGGCCTTCAGTTGGTTCTTCCTTGTCGCCGTCGGCGGAATTGGCGCCTGTTCCTCGTTGCTCAAGTACCTCATCGGGCGGGCAAGGCCGGTTCACTTCCATGAACTCGGCCTCCTTTATCTCGACCCATTGCCGTTCAAATCCGAAACCGGTTTCTCGCTGAACGCCAGCTTCGCCAGCTTTCCATCGGGCCACGCGACAACGATAGCTGCCGCTTGCACCATGATTGCAATGCGATGGCCTCGTCTGGGGCCGGCCGCGCTGGTATTGGCGCTATGGCTGGCTGCGACACGGGTCATTGTCGGTGCGCACTATCCAAGCGATATCCTGGCAGGGCTTTTGCTGGGATCGTTCGGTGTAATTCTCGTCAGCAGACACCTCTCTCTCCGTACGGTCTCGAGGCTCATGGGCATCAAGGAGATCGACACGGCTCCCGTCAGTTGCCCTGCGCCGCCCATAGCGCTGCCGGCTACGGATACGATGCATCCTTGATGTACGCCCGACCGGAGCATCAGGCTGCTTTCTCCTGATCTCGCCAACTCCAGCCAGACCGCGATCGGCGCTTGAGGCATGACCGAATCCTCCGGGATCCGGTCCGGACCGAAGGTGCCAGTTCCCCGGAACCCCTTTATGCGACGCCAACGATTCCGTCTGGCGGAAAAATGGTCTAGGAAGGCGCGGAGGAAAGCTAAGGAGGGACAATCCGTGCGGCTGATGAAAGCGATCGCTGTGCTCGCCGTTGCCTGCCTCGCCGCCCCGGCGGCGCGGGCCGCCGAGGCGCACGGCCTGCCGGGAAGCGAGATGTCGCTCATCTGGGCGATTCCCTTTGCCGGCATCCTGCTCTCGATCGCCGGCGGGCCGCTGTTCTTCCCGCATCTGTGGGAGCACCATTACGGCAAGATCGCCGCGTTCTGGGCCGCGCTCGTCGTCGTGCCGCTCGCCCTCGCCTACGGGGTGCCGGCGGCGACGGAGGCGGTGCTGCACGCCATGCTGCTCGAATACATGTCGTTCATCATCCTGCTGTTCGGGCTGTTCACCATCGCCGGCGGCATCCTCGTGTCCGGCAACCTGCACGGCACGCCGCTGGTCAACTCGGCGCTTTTGCTGATCGGCGCACTGCTGGCGTCGGTCGTCGGCACCACGGGCGCGTCGATGATCATGATCCGCCCGGTGCTGCGCGCCAACGACGACCGCCGGCACAACGTCCATGTCGTCGTCTTCTTCATCTTCCTCGTCTCCAACATCGGCGGCTCGCTGACGCCGCTGGGCGATCCGCCGCTGTTCCTCGGCTTCCTGCGCGGCGTCGACTTCTTCTGGACGACGACGCACCTTCTGCCCGAGACGCTGTTCGTCGGCGGGGTGGTGCTCGCCATCTTCTTCGCCCTCGACAGCGTGCTCTGGCGCCGCGAGGGCGGGCTGCCGAAGATCGTCGACCCGACGCCCGATTCGCGCGTGCGCCTGCGCGGGCTCGTCAACCTGCCGCTGCTCGCCGGCGTCATCGCCGCGATCCTGATGTCGGGCATGTGGAAGCCGGGCGGCGGCATCACCGTCGCCGGCGTCACCGTCGAGTGGCAGAACCTTTTGCGCGACGTCATCATCCTCGCGCTCGCCTTCGTCTCGCTGGCTGTCTCCAGCAAGGAGTACCGCGCCGCCAACGGCTTCAACTGGGGGCCGATCCTCGAGGTCGCCAAGCTGTTCGCCGCCATCTTCATCTGCATCGTGCCGGTGATCGCCATCCTGCGCGCCGGGCTCGGCGGCGCCTTCGGGCCGCTGGTCGCCCTTGTCACCGGGGCGGACGGGGCGCCGAACGACCTCGCCTATTTCTGGCTGACCGGCCTCCTCTCCTCGTTCCTCGACAACGCGCCGACCTATCTCGTCTTCTTCGAGATGGCGGGGGGCGATCCGCAGGCGCTGATGACGACGCTGTCGTCGACGCTGATCGCGATCTCGGCCGGCGCCGTGTTCATGGGCGCCAACACCTATATCGGCAACGCGCCCAACTTCATGGTCTACGCCATCGCCCGCGGGGCCGGCGTCGCGATGCCGAGCTTCTTCGGCTACATGCTGTGGTCGGGCGCGGTGCTGATCCCGGTCTTCGTGCTGGCGAGCTTCGTCTTCTTCATCTGATTTCCGAACCGCGCCGCCCGCCTTCCCGGCGGGCGGCGCAAAGAATCATCCATCCGCTACATTACCGGACCGCAATCCCTGCAAAATCGTCGTCCCACGGGCGGCTTATCGTTAGATTGACAATCTATGTTTAGGTGCCGATACTGCCGCGATGGCGCGCCGGCAGGATGGCTGGCGGCCGGAACATGGGCGGCATGGAGCATGGAAACCGCACGATGAGCACCGCCCCCGACGACACGCGACCGCTGGACCTCGACGTGCGGCCGATCCTGCGCGACGGCGGCGAGCCGTTCGGCGCGATCATGGAGGCGGTGGCGAGCCTGGCGCCCGGCCAATCCTTGAGGCTGTTCGCGCCCTTCAAGCCGGTGCCGCTGTTCGGTCTTCTCGGCGCGCGCGGCTTCGAGGCGGCGGCGCGCGAGACCGGCGGCGGCGACTGGGAGGTGCTGTTCACGCCGCAGGAGTCTTTTGCATCGGGCACGGCGCGGGCGGAAGCCGGCGACGACTGGCCCGAGCCGTCGATCGAGATCGACAACCGCCATCTCGACCCGCCCGAGCCGACGATGCGCACGCTCGAAGTGCTGGAGCGGCTGATGCCGGGCGAGGCGCTGGTGGCGCTGCTGCCGCGCGAGCCGGCCTTGCTGTTCAAGGAACTGGAGGCGCGCGGCCACCGCTGGCGCGGCGCCACCGAGCCGGACGGCAGCTATCGCGTCATCATCCGCGCCGGCCGCCCCCTCACGACGCGGGAGGCGCGGTCATGAGGGGCCGGCCCGCGCCGCGGCGCACGATGCTGGTCGACGGCAGGCCGCTGCCGGAGGCGCTCGACGAGACGATGATCCGCGCCGTGGTCGACGATTTCTACGCGGCGGTGCGCCGCGACCCGTTGATCGGGCCGGTCTTCGATGCCGCGATCGCGCCCGACGAATGGCCCGCCCATCTCGACAAGCTGTGCGCGTTCTGGTCGGCGACGCTTCTGCGCACCGACCGTTACGACGGCCGGCCGCTGCCTCCGCACCTGCGCATCCCCGGTTTGGGCGAAGCGCATTTCCGCCGTTGGCTCAGCCTGTTCCGCGACACGGTGCGGCGGCTCTGCCCGGAGGACGTGGCCGCGCTGTTCATGGACCGGGCGCTGCGCATCGCCCATTCATTCCGTCTCGCCGTGGCCTTCAACCGCGGCGAGGACACGCTGTCGATCGAGCCGATCACCGAGGAGCGGCTATGACGGGCGGGCACGAAACGGGCGGGGCGACGAGATGCGGCTGACCAACTTTTCCGACTATGCGCTGCGGATGCTGATGTATGCGGCCTCCGCCGGCGACCGCCTCGTCACCATCGAGGAGACGGCGCGCGTCTACGGCCTGTCGCGCACCCATCTGAACAAGGTGGCCAACACGCTGACGCGCGGCGGCTACCTCAAGGCGGTGCGCGGCCGCTCCGGCGGGCTGACGCTGGCGCGGCGGCCCGAGGCCATCCGCATCGGCGACGTGGTGCGCCTGACCGAGCCGGATTTCGCGCTCGTCGAGTGCTTCGCCACCGGCAACCAGTGCGTGCTGACGCGCTGCTGCAAGCTGGCCGGCGTGATGAGCGAGGCGGCGGCCTCGTTCCAGGCGACGCTCGACCGTTACACGCTGGCCGACATCCTGCTCGGCCCGGACGATTTCCGCGGCGGCCCCCTGCCCGCGCGGCAGCGCGAGGAGCGCGCGATAACCGCGTGAAGGTTGCGGCGGCGCAAGGAGCGCGCGCCGCATCGGCATTAGACTGGCGGCTTGTTTGCACTGAGGCGCCGCCATGAAGCCGGTTCTCGACGAAGACATGTCCATGGACGAGATCATGCGCGAATGGCCGGCCACGATCCGGGTCGTGCTCGACCACGGCATGCTGTGCGTCGGCTGCCCGATCGCGCCCTTCCACACGATCGAGGACGCGGTGAGGGAGCATCACCTCGACGGCGACCGCTTCCGCGCCGCGATGAAGGCCGCGATCCGAGGCTGAGGCGGCGTCAGTCGCCGCCGGCGCGGCCCTCGGCCAGCACCATCAGCCGGTGCGGCTCCACCACCGTCACCTTGCGGCGGCCGCCCTTGACCAGCCCCTTGTCCTCCCACGCCGTCAGGAGCCGGCTGACCGTGTGCAGCGTCGTGCCGGTCATCTCGGCGATGTCCTGGCGCGAGATCGGGAAATCGACGGCGATGCCCTCCTCGGTCTTGCGGCCGCGTTGGTTGATCAGGCGCAGGAGCGCATGGGCGACGCGCTGCTCGACCTGCTTGGTCGCCATCTCGACGACCTGCATCTGCGTGTCCTGGAACCGCTCGCCGACGGTCTTGTAGGTGTTGGCGCCGAAGGAGGGAAAGGCGGTGGCGAATTGCGACCAGGCCGCGCCCGGCCAGGCCAGCACGACGCAGTCGACCACGGCGAGCGCGGTGGCGGGATAGGTATCGCGGCCGAGCGCATGGGCGATGCCCATCAACTCGCCCGGCACGATGTAGCGCACCGTGACCTGCTGCCCTTCGGGCGTCGTCTTCATCACCCGGACATGGCCGTCGAGCAGCACGAAGAAGGTGTGCGCCTCGCCCTCCTGCTCGAAGATGGTGGAGCCGGCGGAAAACCGCAGCGAGCGGGCGGCGTTGAGGACGCGGTCGAGGTCTTCCGCCGCCATCCCCTCGAACAGCGGCAGGCTCGAAATCAGCGAACGGTCGAGACGGTTCACCTTCGCGTCATCCTCCCCCTTCTCGCGGCGGGACGACCCTGTCGCGCCCCCGACCCGCAATGGCGACACAGTGTCATATGCCGGGCCTGCCGCGCAAGCGGCGTCCTTGCGGCCTTTTTTCACGGGCAGCTGCGTTCCTTCCCGGCTCAGCCGCGCGCCTCGGGGCCGACGATGCGGCGGATGAGCGCGACCCCGATCGCCGGCGCGGGCTCGCGCACCAGCCGGAAGCCGAGATTGTCGGGCGGGGCCATGCCGGCGGCGCAGCCGCCGCTCCTGCCGTCGCGCAGGAAGCCCGACATGTAGCCGCGGTGCCGGCCGCCGATGACGCGCACGCCGCAATTGGTCGTCGCCTCGGCCAGCCGGCCGGCCGCGTCGATGCGATTGCGGGTGAAGCAGGTCGAGGTCCACTCCCAGACATTGCCGGAAAGGTCGGCGAGGCCGTTGGCGTTGACGCCGAAATGGCCGCGCGGCTTCGGCGCCGCGTCGCGCTCCGTGGGCGCGGCGCGGCTGCGATAGGCGGCGAGCCAGCGCGCGGCCGGGTTGGAGCCGTCGTCGCCGGCGTCGATGCCGTTGGCCTCCGCGCCGAAACGCTCGGCCGCGGCGAAGGTCCATTCCTCGTCGCTGGGCAGGCGCCAGTCGTCGCCGGTGCGCTGCGACAGCCACGCGGCATAGGCGGTGGCGTCACGGTGGCTGACGCCCGTGACAGGCATGATCGTGACAGGCATGTCGCCGACCGCGCGCGTGTCCGCCGGCTGGCAGGCGCCGTCGGCGACGCAGGCCGCATACTCGGCGACGCTGACCTGATACTTCATGATCTCGACCGGGCGGCGGAACCGCTTCTCGACGCTCGGCCCCTCGACGACGCGGCCGGACTTCAGGAACTCGCCGGCGACCTGGTATTCGAAGCGCCCGGGCGCGACGGAGACCGTCTCGATCGGCGCGATCACGCCGGGGCGCCCCATGGGGGCCGGGGCGTCCGGCACCGGCATCATGAAGGCGGCGGCCAGCGAGGCGGCGGCGGCGACGGCGGCAACGGCATGGACCTTCATCTTTCGTCTCCCTCAGGAAGGGGTGATGATGGAAATGATAGGATGGGCGCGGCGCGTCTCTTTGTTTTTGCGCAAGCAACGCCGCCGAACCCACGCCGCGGGGTGCGCCAAAAGGAAGCGGCCCGCCCCCGGAGAAGGGCGGGCCGCGCCATGGTCAAGACACCCTGATCCCGATCAGTTGGTCGGGATCGGCCCCGGCGCCTCGACCTGCATCATGAGGTCGTCGTTCCATTCGCCATCGACCACGACGTGGGCGGTGGCGCCAAGCTCGGCAGCCTCGATCAGGTTGTGGTTGACATAGGCGTACACGCCCGGCTGGAGGAAGGTGTAGAGCGCTGCACCGGCCGAGCCGCCGCGGATGAACCAGGTCTCGAGATCCTTGGCCGGCGGGTTGGCGAACTTGCCCTCTTCCCAGACGTAGTCGCCATGGCCGCCGATCAGGTGGGGCCGGCTGTCGCGGTTGGCCTGCGAATGGACGAACAGCACCGTCTCGCCGACCTTCGACTTCATCGCGTTGTCGCCCGTCAGCGCGCCGACCCGGCCGTTGAACACGACATGGGTGGGCACGAGGCCGCGCATGACCTTCATCGTCTCCTCGTAGCTCTCGCCCAGCGAGGCGAACTTGATGAAGTTTCCGTCCTCGTCGCGCGGGATGTAGAACTCGTTCTCGCCGATGTAGTAGACGGTGTCGTAGCGGACCGGCTCGCCCTTCTCGTTCTTCAGGCCGTCGCGCGGCAGCACCATGATCGTGCCGGACATGCCGGAGACGACGTGCCACGGGATCATGCCTTCCGGCGCGCAATGGTAGACGAAGGTGCCGGCGCGCGTCGCCTTGAAGCGCAGCTTGACCTGCTCGCCCGGCATCACGAAGGTCAGCGCACCGCCGCCCAGCGCGCCCGTGGCGGCATGGAAGTCGATATTGTGCGCCATCTCGTTGGTCTCGGGGTTGATGAGGGTCAGCTCGACATAGTCGCCCTCATGCACGACCATCATCGGGCCGGGGATCGAGCCGTTGAAGGTCATGGCCCGCAACTCGGTGCCGTCGTCGTCGATGACGAGCGGCTTCTCCTCGATGGTCATGGCGAACTCGACGACCTTGGGACCGCCGGTGGCGACCTGTTCGTGGGCATGGACGAAGGGCGGGGCGACCAGCGCCACCTTCTCGCGCGGAAGATCGGCCATCTCCCGTGCGTGGGCCACAACCTGCATACCGGGGAGCGCGGCAACCGCGGCGGCTGCACCGGCAACGCCCAGAAGTGCTTCGCGTCTCGTGAACATGGTCTGTCTCCTTGAATGACCTTGCGTTCGATGAGGCGAATGTAGGAACGACCCCGCACAGGCACTTTGCGCTGGCGCAAGTAAGGACGTGCCAGCAGCCGGCGGAGGCTAGGAAAAGGCCCGGATAATCGGCAAAAACCGATTGTTTTTCAGATGGTTACCGGCGCAGGTGCGACAGATTGGACCGACGGCGCGGCGCGGATGGCCGGCGCTCGGCGTCCGCGCATTAACGGTCCGTTAGGGTTAACGGAATATTGCTCCTGAAGGGTGCCGCGCGCGCCCAAAACCGTCTTTCACGGAGATGAGCAGGCCGATGTCGAGCAATCGCGACGCAAGAGCGACCACGGGACGGCGGTTGCGGATCGCGGCGCTGGCCGTGCTGACCGCCGCCGCGCTGGCCGGCTGCGCGGCCAGGGACCGGATGACCACCGGCTCGGTCGGCGGCGGGGCGACGTCGGGGCGCGAGCTTTCCGCCGGCGCCGACGCGCTGGGCCGCGCCTATGCGAAGAACCCCAAGGATATCGGCGCGGCCATGCGCTATGCCGAAGGATTGCAGATGAGCGGCCGCGCCGACCAGTCGCTGGCGGTGATGCGCAAGCTCGCCATCGACTATCCCAAGGAGCGGCAGGTGCTGGCCGGCTACGGCAAGGCGCTGGCCGCGGCGGGCGAACTTGAGCCGGCGCTCGACGCCGTGCGCCGGGCGCAGACGCCGGAATATCCCGACTGGAAGCTGGTCTCGGCCGAGGCCGCCATCCTCGATCAGCTCGGCCGGCAGGACGAGGCGCGCCGGCTCTATGCGCGCGCGCTGGAGATGAAGCCGGGCGAAGCGAGCATCCTTTCCAATCTCGGCATGTCGCATCTGCTCGGCGGCGACCTGAAGCAGGCCGAGACCTATCTGCGCCAGGCGTCGCAGGCGCAAGGGGCCGACAGCCGCGTGCGCCAGAACCTCGCCCTCATCGTCGGCCTGCAAGGCCGTTTCAGCGAGGCCGAGGAGATCGCCAGCCGCGAGATGAAGCCCGAACAGGCGCAGGCGAACGTCGCCTATCTGCGCTCGATGCTGGCCCAGCAGAACACCTGGAACCAGCTGCGCGAGGAAGAGCGCAACACCAACTGAGCCTGCCGGCGCGCCACCCATCGCCCGCCCCGTGCGGCGCATGGCCGCAAGCGCGCCGCCGCCTCTGGCAAGCCGCCTCTCCTGCCCCCATCTTCGCCTCGTGGCACGAAGCGAAAGGCAGCGACCATGTCTCCCAGAACGTTCGCCCGGGGATTCTCCGATTTCCTCGATCTTGCCGGCAGCGCGCTCGCCGTATCGGCGGCGATGCACCGCTATCGCCAGCCCAGCCCGGCCGACTTGAAGCGCCTCGGCATCGACCCCGACCAGTTCCGGCGCATCGGCCGCTCCTGAAGCTCAGTCGCCGAGCAGGCCGATGATCCGGCGCACGTCCTTCATCGTCGCCTCCGCGAGCGCGCCGGCGCGCTCGCCGCCGTCGCGCAGCACCGCGTCGACATAGGCGCGGTCGGCTGAAATGCGCCGCATCTCGGCGGCGATCGGCGCCAGCTTCTCCACCGCAAGCTCGGCCAGCGCCGGCTTGAACGTCGAAAACTGCTGGCCGCCGAACTCGGCGATCACCTCCTCGCGGCTCATCTCGCTGAGCGCGGCATAGATGCCGACGAGGTTTTCAGCCTCCGGCCGGCCCTTCAGGCCCTCAAGCTCGGACGGCAGCGGCTCGGGATCGGTCTTGGCCTTCTTGATCTTCTTCGAGATGGCGTCGGCATCGTCGGTCAGGTTGATGCGCGACAGATCCGACGGGTCGGATTTCGACATCTTCTTCGTGCCGTCGCGCAGGCTCATGACACGGGTGGCCGGGCCTTCGATCAGCGGCTCGGTCAGCGGGAAATAACCGTTGACCGTCTCGTCGCCGGCCTGCATCTCGACGCCGAGGCCGAGCTCGCCGATCTTCCTGGAAAAATCGTTGTTGAACTTGGCGGCGATGTCGCGCGTCAGCTCCAGATGCTGCTTCTGGTCGTCGCCGACCGGCACGTGGGTGGCGCGATAGACGAGGATGTCGGCGGCCATCAGCGACGGATAGGCGAGCAGGCCGAGCGACGCGTTCTCGCGATCCTTGCCGGCCTTGTCCTTGAACTGCGTCATGCGGTTCATCCAGCCGATGCGGGCGACGCAGTTGAAGATCCACGCCAGCTCGGCGTGCTGCGGCACGCGGCTCTGGTTGAAGACGATGTGCTTCGCAGGGTCGATGCCGGAGGCGAGGAAGGCGGCGGTGATGGCGCGCGTCTGGCCGGCCAGATCGTCATGGACGAGCTGCGCCGTGATCGAGTGCATGTCGACCACGCAATAGATGCAGTCATGGCTGTCCTGCAACGCGACGAACTTGCGGATCGCGCCGAGATAATTGCCGAGATGGAGATTGCCGGTCGGCTGGACGCCGGAAAAGACGAGGGGCTTGAAACTGCTCATGGTGGTCGGGGTCCGAAGCTTGTGGAGGGCCGGGCGGCGCGCCGCGCCGAAGGTCGGCCCGGCTTATGGCGGATGACGGATCGGGGATCAAGGGGGATGGATTGATCCTTATAACGTTATGCGTTATATATGGCCATGATACGGAGCTTTGCCGATCGGGACAGCGAAAGACTCTGGCGGGGCGTCGCCAGCCGGAAATGGTCGGCCGAAATTGCCCGAAGGACGCTGGCGAAGCTGCGCCTGATCGACTCCGCGAGCAACATCGAGGATCTGAGAAACCCGCCGGGAAACCGGCTGGAGATGCTCAAGGGAGACCGCAGGGGTCAGTATTCAATTCGGGTCAACGACCAGTGGCGCATCTGCTTCCGCTGGTCGGAAGGAGGCGCATATGACGTCGAAATCGTCGACTACCACTGACGAGTTTCTCGTGCACAACCCGCATGCGGGGGAAATCCTCAAGGAGGAATTCCTCGATCCGCTGGGCCTCAGCCAGAACGCGCTGGCGCGCGCCATCGGGGTGCCGCCGCGGCGCATCAACGAGATCGTGCTCGGCAAGCGCGCGATCACCGCCGATACGGACCTCAGGCTGGCGCGCTATTTCGGCATGTCCGAAGGCTTCTTCCTCGGGCTACAGGCAAGCTATGAGTTGATGGAGCGCAAGCGCGCTCTCGGCGACGCGCTCGACAAGATCACGCCCCGCGCTGCGTGACGGCCCCGCCTATCCCCGCTTGCGCCGCCGGAGCGCGGCTTTCAGCTCCTCGCGGTCGATGGCGCCGGTGGCGATGACGAGGGTGAAATAGGCCACGACCGCGATGCCGATGACGGCGAAGACCGCCACGAGGCGCGTCAGCGTCGAGGGCGCGGCCAGCCACGGCGCCATCGCCATGGCAAGCAGCAGGACCAGCGCACCCATGGCGATGCTGGCGAAGACGATCATGACGACGCGGCGAAGCGTGACCGGCGACGGGCGGAAATCGCCGCGCCACCACAGAACGCCGGCGAGCAGGGCGAAATTGAGCCAGGCCGAGATCGAGGTGGCGGCGGCGATGCCGACATGGCCGTAATACGGAAACAGGGCAAGGCTGCCGACGATGTTGACGACGACCGCGGCGAAGGAGAACCACATCGGGCTGCGGACGTCGAGCCGGGCGAAATAGGCCGGCGAGAACACCTTGATCAGCACATAGGCCGGCAGGCCGGTGGCGAAGGCGGAAAGGGCGGCGGCCGTCAGCGCCGTGGTCTCGGGCGTGAACGCGCCGCGCTCGTAGAGGATGTTGACCAGCGGGCCGGCGAACAGCATGAAGCCGACCGCAGCCGGCAGCGTCAGCCCCAGCCCGAATTCGAGCGAGCGGTTCTGGAGATGCTGGGCGTCGTCGAGGTTCCCGGCCTTGAGCGTGCGCGACAGTTCCGGCAGCAGCACCACGCCGATGGCGATGCCGATGACGCCGAGCGGCAGCTGGTTGATGCGGTCGGCATAGTTGAGGATCGAGATCGCGCCCTCCTGCGAGGAGGCGATGATCTGGCCGACGAGGAGGTTGATCTGGGTGACGCCGCCGGTCAGCAGCGCCGGCCCCATCAGCACGAGCAGCCGCTTCACGTCCGGGGTGAGCGCGGGCCGGCGCAGCGACAGCGAGAAGCCTTCGCGGCGCACGCCCCGCCACAGGAAGAAGAGCTGCGCCGCGCCCGAAGCGAACACGCCCCAGGCCAGCCACAGACCCGTCCGGCCGGCGTCGAAGCCGAGGCCGAGCGCGACGATGAGCACGCCGATCAGGATGATGTTGAGCAGCACCGGCACGATCGCGGCGAGGAAATAGCGGCGCATCGAGTTCAGGATGCCCGACAGCATCGCCACCAGCGACATGAAGAAAAGGTAGGGGAACATGACGCGCGTCAAAAGCACGGTCGTGTCGAGCTTGTCCGGGTCGTCGGCGAAGCCCGGCGCGATCAGCCATTCGACCAGGAACGGCATGAACAGGATGGCGAGCGCCGACAGCGCGATCAGCGCCGCCATCAGCACGGAAAGCACGTCCTCGGCGAAGCGGCGGGCGGCTTGCGGCCCCTCGCCCTCCAGCTCCTTGGCGAAGAGCGGGATGAAGGCGGTGTTGAACGCCCCTTCCGCGAACAGCCGCCGGAACAGGTTGGGGAAGCGGAAGGCGGCATAGAAGGCGTCGGCCACCGGCCCGGCGCCGAGGGCCGCGCCGATCAGCGCCTCGCGCACGAAGCCGGAAAGGCGGCTTGCCGATGTCGCGCCGCCGACGGCGGCAAATTTCTTCACGAGGCTCATGAAAGAGGCATCCTGTGGCGATTGGCGG
>Ga0172382_10008250_pt1 | contig 14565 bp, 10 predicted proteins | sample Leawel138RmetaG_FD_122245 | JGI IMG/M metagenome (GOLD analysis project Ga0172382, IMG submission 122245) | Leachate microbial communities from a municipal landfill in Southern Ontario, Canada - Leachate well 138R metaG | ecosystem: Engineered > Solid waste > Landfill > Unclassified | place...
AGGCTCCACCCGCTTCTTCCCCTTCAACCGCGGCGACGGCTTCGGTGCCGGTAATCCGGCTGTGAAAGAAAAGCACCGGACCCACTATCTGTGGGAGAACGTCTGGGAGAGGCACAGCCTGCTGGATCTGATCGCCCGCTTCATCCACTTGCAGCAAGAGACCGAAGTCAACCCGAATACGGGCAAAAAGACGAAACGCGAGACCCTTATCTTTCCGCGTTATCATCAGTGGGACTGCGTTCGAAAGCTCGTGTCCTCGGCGCGAGAGCACAAGACCGAAAAGAACTATCTCATCCAACATTCCGCCGGCTCCGGCAAGTCGAACTCCATCGCCTGGCTTGCCCACCGGCTTTCCAATCTCCACGACGAGAACGACCGAAAAGTTTATAGCACCGTCATCGTTCTCACCGATCGGGTTGTGCTGGACCGACAGCTCCAGGACACCATCTACCAGTTCGATCATAAAAGAGGCGTCGTCTGCAAGATCGATCATAACTCAGCCCAGTTGGCCGAAGCGCTAAAGACCGGCGTCCCGATCATCATCTCCACCATCCACAAGTTCGGCTTTATCCAGGACAAGATCGATGAGATACCGGACCGTCGCTACGCCATCATCGTAGACGAAGCGCACAGCTCGCAGAGTGGCGAGATGGCGGTGGCTGTGAAGGCAGCCCTGGCAAGCTCCGAGGTGGCCAAGAAGCTGGCAGAAGAGATCGAAATGCGGGGCGAAGAGTTTACTGTCACCGACCAGTTGGCTATGCGTGCGGCTCTTTTCCGTGGCGACCAGGCAAACATCTGCTCTTTCGCCTTCACGGCCACACCCAAGTTCAAGACCCTTGAGATGTTCGGCCATCGAGATGAGGAGAACCGCCCCAGACCGTTCCATCTTTACTCCATGCGACAAGCCATCGAGGAAGGCTTCATTCTCGATGTTCTCAAGGGGTACGTCACCTACAAACGCTTTTTCAAGCTGGCCAAGCAGATCGCCGACGACCCCGAGCTGGATAAGAAGAAGGCCTCGTCTAAGCTCACCCGTTTCGTCAACCTTCACCCGACCAACATCGCCCAGAAGACGGAAATCATCATCGAGCACTTTCGGGCGTGCGTCAGCCACCAGTTAGACGGACGCGCCAAAGCCATGCTGGTCACCGGCTCTCGGCTTCAAGCCGTCAAGTATAAGCTCGCCTTCGACCGCTACTTGCAAGAGAAAGGATACAAGGGCATCGAGTGCCTGGTAGCCTTTTCAGGCGAAGTGAAAGATGATGAGGTTCCCGGCGTCAGCTATACGGAAGTGCAGATGAATTCCGGAGGCTGAATCCGACCGGGTCGCGCGAGGGCAAGGTCGTGCTCGCCCAGCACCGAGACATCTCCGACCCCGAGCACGGCGGGCACTATACCGTGAAGGTCTACTCCAGTGAGAAGGTTTGGGACGAGGATGGGGGCTGGAGGCACCAGTCGGTGACGCTGTCGCCGGATTCTGATGATGCTTCTTTTAAGCCGATTGTTCTGACTGGTGATTCACCAAGCGACTTGTCAATTGTCGCCGAGTTAGTTGGGGTCATAAATGACGGTGAATAGCTCAAGAAAAGTGACGAGAACACATGACACTTTCATAGTGTAGACGATAATCTTCACTTTGAAAGTGCCTACCGAATTCGATACATTAGACAATGAAGCTCTCTGGCAGATTTTAGAATACTGGAGCTACTGGGAGCTACCGCCGAGGGTCGGCGTGATGCGCCAAATCCCCTTACCCCAGCCAGATCCACAATTGGCTTTAGCGATTCAAGGTGTCCGTCGTTGCGGGAAGTCGACCCTCCTGGGACAGATGATCGACCGCTTTCGTCTGGACAGGGTAAACTGTTTGTTCGCGAATTTTGAAGACCCTCGACTGACGGCTCACTTGACCTCCGAACTCCTTTTTCGCATCGTAAATCTGTTTTCCGAGCGTCGTCAGACAGACCAGCCTTTGTGGTTTTTCTTTGATGAGATCCAGAATGTCCGAGGCTGGGAGAGTTGGCTTCATACCGCCTTGGAGAGAAACGAAAAAGAGTGCTTCGTCGTTACTGGATCGAACGCATCCCTGCTTTCCGGAGAGCTATCCACCAAGCTTGCGGGACGACATCGACTGGTAGAACTCTATCCTTTCGACTATACCGAAGCGACCCTGGCCGTGCCCGAAACAACCCCAGAGAACTTCCTTGCCCACGGAGGCTTTCCCAAGATCGTCTTGTCAGGGGGAGACCTGGCCCTTCGTCAGCAGTATTTTCGCGACATTGTCGAGCGCGATATTACCAATCGTGCGGGGGCACGCTCCAGCCAGTCGGTTGTCGCTGTGATACAGATGGCTTTCGAGTCGTGTGGGTCTGAGCTTAGTCTTCGTCGCTTGGCTGCGGTGTGTGGATTGAGCGCTGACACCGTGGGAGCGTACTTGCGCGCGGCCGAAGATGCCTACTTGCTCTTTTCTTGCCCTTTCTTTAGTCACTCGAGCCGACAAAGAAGAGTGCGCAACCAGAAATACTATCCTATAGACACAGGTTTGCGGCGGGCGGTAGTGGCGGGCACCTCACCTGACCTTGGCAAGTCGTTAGAATGCTCTGTCTATCTGGCACTCAAAAAGCGGTTCAGCGAAGTCTGTTACTGGCGCCAACAACGCAAGGTCGATTTCGTGGTGGTCGACCAGGGCCGTCCCTTACCTGTCCTGGTCAGCTGGGGCGAGCCACAAGATAGGCATCATCTGGCCCTGGATGAGTTTTATTCTACTTTCCCTAACTCTCACGAAGCGTGCTTTGTCAGCGCTGAAGACTTAGCCGACGGCTTTGCGACTTGTTTTCCGGCCTAAACTGACGATCACCCATTGGGAAAGTCACTCGCTTTTAGCTTCCTGGCTGCGATGAAATTTTCCAGGCCGCGTAGCGCCTGCTTCTGCACGAATCTTCGACCTGGCGGCAGAAGACCCAGGAGCTTGCCTTTAAATCCCAGCGCCGCTGCCATCCATTTCTTCATATCGAATCGGTCCCGGTGCTCTACGATCAGACCGTCACGGAAATTGAAAAGTGCGTAGATCTGGTTATGTACCACGGGCCCGGATTTGCCGAAGGTGTACCAAGCCTCCCAGAAAGCTTCGCCCTCGATCTCGCTTGCTCGGACGTTGCGAAACTGCAACTCAAGATCTTTACCTCTCTCGCACAACATCATCCACATGGCGCTCGCTCGCCATCCCTCGAGGCGGGGAAAAGCCGGATCGCCGAATACCACCTGGGGGTGGTAGCAGGCCGCCATGGAGCGGTGATCTTTGTTCTGAAAGGCCTGGTAGAAACGGGTAATAAGTTGCTCGTTGTGGCTTAAGCTCTTCCCTTCACCAGGGGACGACTCGGAAGGAGATTCGAACCCTCGAGCACGAGCCCAACTGAGCAGCCTCCCGAGTTCTCCTCCGTCGAGCCAGACCCCGTGTTCGTTGCATCGATCACACACCACGCCGGAAGTCTCACCGAACATTTCCCGCAACATCATCTGTTGACAGCTAGGACAGGGAATATAGGTGATGGGCCAGATCTCCCGCGGGGTCTCGCTGCAGAGTTGGGCCAAGCGCTCCCGATCCATGCCTTTTCCCTGGGCCACGTTATTGGCCAGTCGATTTAGATCGCTCGAGGGAAAAAACGTGCCCAGGCAGCCCTTACATCGATGAACCGGATAGGTCTCCCCCATCTGAATATTTAAAAAAATGAGAGGTTTGTGGCAGCGGGGGCATGCCGTCTCTTCACTCACCGACGCCGCAGAGCCCACGCGGGCCTGACCGAGTAGGCGAAAGTCCGTGTCGTTGAGAGTGTTGCAGTGTCGGCACACGTCCACACCCGGCGACAAGTTTGCACCGCAGCTCACGCACTTCATCGACCGAACGGAACCTCGATCCCTTCCTTCTGCTCTTCGGCAAGAGTATCGTCAGCTTGAGAGTAAAGGAGCAGTTTCTCAGCGGGGTTTGCCTGGAGCTTCCCCAGAATGGCGGACGCGGCTTTCGAGTAGCGCTCGCGCACCTTCTTATCAGGAATTTCCTCGATATGTTCAAGACTGGTATTCAGAGCGGTTACCGCTTCAGGAACCTTCCCTATTTCATAGCGATAAAGCCCCATGAGGAAATTGGCCCGAGGATCGTTCGGTTGGACTCCCAGAATGAAGTGCATTTCACGATGTACTCCAGCGAGGCGCTTTTCTCTCTCGCTGGGTTTGAGATGCGGCTTCTCGAGCACCTCGGCGTAGAACGCGGAACCGGAGTGGAAGCGAGCCTCCGGAGAATCCGGACGTTCGATTGTAGCCAGCACGAGCAGTTTGTGCCCTTGCAAGTAATCACCCTTTTGAATGGCGGCCAATCCGGCACTGAGGTATTCTTCGTAATCGCCGGAATCCGGTAGAGCACTCACACCTAAATAAAGCAAAAAGAGCGAGGGAATGGCGACCACCACAAAGAGTATCAGTAGGCCAATCCTGTGGCGGCGCTTCTCGGCACGATGAGCCTGAGCACTATGATCAATACCCGCCTGAATGGAGAGGAGCGAATCATCGTAGGTCTTGGTGAGCGTACGGCCCTCACCTCGCTGATGCTGGACTGGAACCTCAGCGGCGGGTAGGGAGGTGCTTCTGCTGCCACAAAATGCGCAGGTAGCGGTAGGGTGACTTAGAGGCGAGCCGCAGCTTTGACATTCCATCCAGTAATTTTTTTCGCGACGAGTAGAGTATAACCTGTCATACTGGCATCACGGTAAACCGCCGCTCAGGTCCTCCAAAGCCGGGTCGATGTAGGTCACGGTCATGGGATCGTCGATGGCCATGAGGACTTTCTGTTGGTGAGGGGGACTGGGAGCGGAGTAGCGCACGCCGGGGGTGGGGTTGTTGCCCGGCCCTCCGGGATTGTAGAGGGGTGAATAGGGAGCCACCGAGGGCACCTCTACTTCGGTGATCAGGCGCATCCCTTCGACATCTCCAGCCAGGATGATGTCGATCTGATTGTCCTGATCTTCGGCGTAGCAATCATCGTAGGAGGTCTGAACAGCACCCAGTTCGGCCAAGCCCACGACCCGGACCTGATGACCGTCGAGCAAGTAATCGACTCCGGTTTCGGTCAACAAGACAGGACCCGAGGCGGTCTCTGCTCTTAACCGGAAATATCGGGAGAACTCGGTAGGATAGATCCCCCTCACCCCATCAGGAGAGAAACCACCGGAGGTGAACACTCGCAACCGATACTGGGCCTGGTCGCCGTAAAGCGTGATGCCGTCGTTCGGGGGTTGATTTAAGAAGGCCGGAGCACCGTCTCCTTCGGCCGCCATGATCGAGAGTTTAGCGCCTACCAGGCGAGGTCCACCGCGCTCTTCCGGGGGCACATCGGGGTCGGTGTAAGGGCTACCCGGACAATCCACACCCATTCCCACCGCGCTCACGAAGCTCGGTCCTGGACCCACCAACTGCAGGGGAGTGGCATCCTCGACAACTTCGACCCGAACCGGATAGACGGCCTCAGTCCGGTCGGGGCTTATCCGATTGCCAAACTTTCCGAACAAGACAGCCACCGCACGCTCGTTGAAATCAGCGTTGGGCATGATCGAACAGACCTGGGGAGTGACTCGTTCACCGGTGTTGAGGATCACCACGAAATCGGTGGGATCGAGGGTGCTCGGTCGAACCGGCCAGGTAAACTCCACCGGCAGGCCATCGGAAAAGATGACCGGAAATCCGTAAGTGGCGGCCACCCCCAGAGGGGTTACGGCTGAGGTAAAGTTGCCCAGGGTGGCTTCAGCACACTCCACGATATTCCAGGTACCGCCGGCCTCGCGGGCCAACTGCTCGCTCTCCTCTGGTTGGTCGACATCGAGACCCGGTACACCGATGATCCCCGTGAAGCCAAGACCGGCCGCCAGCATCTTGGGCTCGTGGTCCCACAGATCGGCGTTGATCAGGATATCTTGCTTGAGGACCTGATAGGTGCGAGTGGGCTGCCTGGTTATCGGCTCCCCAGCCACCGCATCAGGCCGGGTTGTCCCGCAACCCGAGGCTAGAAGACCGGCCGCCACTAAAATACTTAATCCCCGTAATACCTTGTTTGACTTCATCGGTACACCGTTGGCGCAGAATTGGGTGCGTCCTGCCCTGGGCATGATAAAATCTTACTCCTCGGCTCGCTCGGCCACCCATCCGCCTATGAGACAAGCTTTGTAGAAGAGCCTGGGCTCGACAAAGCCGGACTTTTGCAGGAGCGACTTCATCGCGACTTCGTCCAGTCGATGGACGGACTGCGCGAAGTATCGACGTTGTTCTTGCAGCTTTTCGGGGGGCAAAGCGCCCTGAGACATCAACTGGAACCAGGGGTCGAGGAGTTCCGGATAGTCCATCAGGTCCGCGCTCACCAGGCGGCCTCCTGGCTGCAGCCGGCGTGCTACTTCCTTATAAAACGGTAGCTTCTGTGGGGTTTCCACGAAATGGGAGACCAGGATCGTGGTGGCTGCTGCAAACGGCTCGGTATCGGGTAAAGAGTCCAGATAGCCCTGGTGGAATTTGCAGCGCTGCTGGAGATGGGTCGCCTTGTGGCGACAGATCTTCAGCATGGGGGCGGACGGTTCCACCACTGTGAAACGCCACCCGGGAAACTGCTCCGCCAGAAAAAGAAGCTCCCGGCCGGTACCCGCTCCTACGCAGAGAACTCGAGCATCGCCTGGGAACGCTGAAAAAAGCTCGCGGGTCAGGTGGTAAAGTGCCAACTGGAGAGGAGCCAGACGAACCCAGCTCTGGTCGTAATGAGAAGCGTGTTCCTCGTCGAAAAGTTCGGGCACTATGCGTCAGGCGGAATGCCCGGGCAAGTTCGCGGTACCGGGGTCATCAATCCGTCGGGCCCCCGAGGCCGTTTCAGCCAGTGGCCCGAAGCTCAATCCGGTGGAATCTTCCAACTCCTTGAGAGGGACCTGATAGACGGCAAACTGACCGGAATCGAAGTCGCTCTTGAAGGGTGTTTCCCGAGCCACGTAGTCGGCCTGAGAAAGAACGAAGGCAGAGCCCTTGAGCCCTTCCTGGGGGTCGTTCCAAACCACGACCTTCCAGAACTCCTGGGGCATTTGAGTGGGCGGCTTGAGCCTACCGCGGTTATCGAAAGACGGGTCGCTCTCCCGCAGTACCGGACCGGTCAGTACCGTCAGCTTCATCTCTTTGGAACGGGCCGTATCCAAGATGTGGTTCTCCAGGTCCAGCCAGGTCTTCTGGTTCAGGCTGCCGTGCTGCAAGCCGGCGTTGGTGTAGGCGAAAGTATCGTTGCTAGCCTGGTGCGCATTCGAGCCCCAGGCGGGATCGCGGCGGCGAACCATGTGACCCCTATCGATGGGGTTGCTTCGGTAAGCTTCGTTACCCAGTTGGTGCTCCCGAGCGATCCTGCCATCGATACCCCATTTTCCATCCCGGGGTACATCCTTGATCTGGGCACCATCGATGTTCACAGCGGTGAAAAACGGTTGACGCCGCTCCTTATTCATAACGATGGAAAAATTGGTGTACGTGAGTTCGCTCTCGTTAGGGTTGGCCAAAAGTGGAGCCACCTTGTCCCGCAACTCTGGAGCGATCGTGGGGAGAGGGAGGGACCGGCCCAAGAAATTGACGTCGTAGCCGTTTCGACCCGGAAAGTTGCTGACCAGCTCTTCCACCTGTTCGGCTTGTTGGGATTGGAAGGTCTGATGGGCCTTTTTAAACAGAAGGTCGGCACGGGGCTCCACTCCGTTGGTGGGGATGAAGACATCGCCGGGGGTCCCGGAAGGGGCAGCCGGAAGCTTCTGGGCCGGTTGATGCAGAGGGGCTAGAGAGATGGGTTTGAGCGTTATCACGCCTTCTACGTTAGAGTTACCCGGGGATTAATGGGTGTACAAATTGTTAACACGACCCTTAAAAACTAGTTTCGTGGGAAAACGCGGGTCTGTAGCTTCACCGAGAAGATGTTTCGTTCGCCGTGGTCACGAGAGCCGGCGGTGAGTTCCACCAGCAGGACTTCACTCCGGGTCAGTCCACTATTCAGCGTTTCGCGTACCACCTCAAACGCATCGACATCCCGGGCGATGACCCGTCCAGCCAAACCCGAGGAGGTGCGGAACCATTCCACGTCGCGCACGGGAGAGAAATCCAGGGGGTTCGGTGGCTCCGTGACCGGAGTTGGCAAAACGCTCTCTTGCCGCAAGAGACAGTCGGTTCCAGCGGAGGGGCTGCGCTGGTAGCAGACCATCGCGTGCCATAGCGGACGCCCGTCACTATCGTTTCGGATCTTGCCGGCGCTGTCTCGTGGACTGGCGAAGACGACCCCTTCGTTTCCCACCACCAGGGAGGTCGCGGCGGCCTCGGAAAGCTCCCGGCTCAGGTGACGCAGGCTGGTCAGCGCCCGTTGCTCGATCTCGACTTGAGCCGAGCTCCGGCGGTAGTAATGAATACTGGCCTGGAAGACCAGTGCGACCCCTGCGACCATAGCGAAAAGGAGCCCGGAGGCCACCACCAACTCGGCCAGAGAGTGGCCCTTATTCGTTCTTGAAAACAAAGGTCTCCAGCTCCAAAGTTCGCAAACCGTGGCGGGAATCTTCATAAGTGACCGTTACCCAGACCCGGCGCATGGTTTCGTCACCATTATTCTCGAAAAAGACGTCGGTCAGAAAACTGGTGGTCGTCGTGTTCGTACCCCGGGTTGTCCCAAAGGTACGCTCGGTCACCACTTCCTGCGGGTCTTCAGCAGCCACCGCAGGAATGCTGTGAAACCCTTGAGCCAGGCATCGCTCCATCTCCGATTGCAAAATGAAGGTGGCCATCAGGCGGTCCCGAGACTCTCGCAACACCCGCTGATGGGTCATCCAGAGCGTGGCCATCCCGGTGAGAGCGGCCCCCATGATCAGGCCACCCAGGATCACTTCAAGCAGGGAGAATCCAAGCGCCCTAGTCGGTTTCACTGACCAGAACCCATTCCGGATCGCCGTCGAGAACCTGGCCGATCAGGTTCTCATCAAAAATCAGCCGCGCACCTGCAGCCCAGGTCACGAGTCGAGCATCCACCGCGCCGTACAAGACGGCCCCTTCTCCCAGGGCCAACTCCAGAACGTCACTGGCGATAACGAAACTACTGCGACTGTTATTACCCAGGATGAATTGGTCGGCTCCCCAGTTGTCCCGGTCTGTGGAGTAGAGCTGGAGAAGAGCGGGAGCACGCTGCCAGTTGATCTCCGCATCCGGGCCCACATCGAAGATCTCGCCCAGGTAGACCACGCACGGGTTCGAATCCGTCACGTCCACCAGTTCCACCACGCTGCCCTCCCCCACCCAGAGAGAGTCGATGTAGTAAGTGCCCCCTCGCAGCACCAGACTGCCACCGGGCTCTACCTTAACTTCAAAGTACGGCCCCGGGTCCAGGTCGAGTGCCGTGCCATACTGGGAAGGATGGGGCAGAGAGCGCAGCGCTTCGGGCTCGGTAAACTGCAACGGGAGCGGTCCATCGGGCACTACCTCCACCAGGCCGGCCAGGTTTCCAGCGACCGGTATGTCCACCCGGGGCAACTGCACCTTCCCCTGGAGTTGGCTTGCTGCGTTGATGATAACTCCGACCTCGGACCGAATCACGGCTTCACTCTCCAGCACCCCGGCCGGATCCTTCGGATCGGTGGCTGCACCCGAGGAACGATAGGAGGCTATCAGCACGGAGGGCGACTGGATGGTGAAAATTCCGTCTCTTTGGTAGACCGCCAGGTCGAAGACCACTTCCGGTTTGACCGCTAATCCGGCCGCTATGCCGTGAGCACCGGACAGGGGCTCGCCATGAAGCGTCCCTACGCTCTCCAGCCACACTCGCCCGGGCTCAACCATCGTTGAATCGGGGGCAGACACGGGTGCCGCTCCACCCCAATTGTTGACCACCTGCACCTTGCACCCCAGGCTGTTGTCGCGAAAATCGAACGAATCCGGACTGGCGTCGGGTAATACCAGGGTGGTAGGAGACCAGTGAGGGTCTTTCGATAGCTCCAGTAGAGCACGGCTCAAACCAGCTTTGGCGGCGTACTTCACCTTGCTGGCTCGTTGGCTGGAAGACACCTGTTGAGAGAGCTGAGCGATCAGCGCCACGGCCGAGGCACCTAGCACCAGTATGACCGCAGTCAGGGCCAACAACAACGCCAGTCCGATTCCCCGGTTCCTGGTCGTTGAGCGTCGCTTCATTCTCATCGATTCCGAGCCCGCGGAACTCCTCCTCCCGCACGCCCAACGCCACGCCGGCCCGGGGGCGAGGAATTGAAGGCCTTTTGTGCAAAACGGCCGTTGTGAGTATGAACTATGCACGTTGTTTGTTGGCGCTATATGGCCAGGGGTACGGAGGCTGGCAACTCTCCCTGCTGCTGGGTCGCGAGAACAAGCTCACCTCGACCCAGTTGAATCAGCTCGTCCACGAGTACAACCGAACTCCTATGGAAAAGAGGCATCAGATTTGCCTAGGTTTGCGCTCCGAGTATCGCGCAGATTTTATCCGGGCGGCAAAACGTCTGGTTGAGCCCGATCAGTATCTATCGACTCGTCTGCGCAGTGTGGCCTACCTGCCTGAGCTCTGGTCGGAAGTTTCAGAATATTTTACCCTCGCAAGACAACCTACCGGCCACGGCTGGGAGGACGAGTTCGCCTCTGCCGACGACGAATTTCTAGCCGACTTGCCCCTGCCGCTTTACGACTACCTCCTGTCTCTGCTGGCGGACAGATGGTGGTGGCGAGGAGCGTGGACGAAAAGCCGCCAAGAAGGGGCCGCCCGGGGGGAGAATCGGGAGGTCTGTCTGCAGTTTGCCATGCTGACTCCGGACCCCAAGCGGGTGAGCGAACTTTTGAAGGCCGATCTGAAACGAGCAGGCTACGCCTTTGTCTGGGATTTTTTACAAGGCCAGTCACAAACAGCCTATCTCGCCCTCAGAAAGCTCATCAACCGACGCCGAGAGTACATTCCCGTCTTTAACGGATGGGTGGCGATGTGGGCTCGCCTGATCGCCCTATCTCAGGGTGATCAGCACCTCTTTGAAGACCAGCGACTGAGCGGAACGCTCGAACTCGAGCGTGCCTTTTACGACATCAGCCTCAAGACCACCCCGACCACTGAAGAGAAGGAGTTGGGCCGAGGGTTGGTCCATTGCGGTCTTTGGATAGCGCGGCCGTTCCACCGCAACAAGCTGCGCCTGGCCCCCGGGGTGCGAGACTACTGGTCTGGGCTCGGACTCACTCTGCTGGCCGATCAACTCCTGGAGCAGCCGACCGCTCCCTTGCTGCCGCCTCCGAAACACGAAGCACCGTGGCAGACCTTCATCCGATTATTGGACACCCAGTCCGAGTTGCTGCAAAAACCGGCCCCGAAATCTAGCAAGAGCGGAGGCGCACTGCTCTGGCACCTGTTCGCGCCAGAGATCGTCTTTTACAACGACAAGAAAGCCGCTCCTGAATCGGGTCCCGAACAACTGGGCGGAAGACATATCAAAGCCAAAACGTTGCTTTCGCGCATGCCCGACTACCTCAACGATCAAGACCGGGTAGCCATCGGTAAGGTGCGTCTCAGCTCCTATGGGAGCGCCCTGCTCAGCGCCGACGTTTTGAGGGCCCTGGTGGACCATCCCCGGGTCTACCTCAAGGAGCAGCGAATCACCCTACACGAGCGAACTCAACAACTGCGAATGGAACAGCAGGGAAGTCATCTTTCTCTGAAGCTGTGGCCGGCCATTCCACCCGAGCGAGACTATTTGCTGGAAGAGAGCGGCCGATTTTGGACCCGCTCTCCACTGGAAAAACAACTCGCACCGCTGTTGCACGAGCACGCCCCCGTGCCGGCTTCGGCAGAGAAAGAGCTGCGGTCGGCTCTCAGCAAATGGGCTGATCGTATCGAGATTCAGGTTGGCGAAGGGCTGACTTCCATGCTCCAGGCCCACTTCAAGGTTGACCAATTGGTCCTCAGGGCCCGGCCGCACGCCCGGGGGATGCGCTTTGACTGGCTGGTGCGCTGCTCCGAGCGACCGGAATATCAGCGGCCTGCCTTTGAAGGGCGAGAGCAGGAGCGCATCGCCCAGGACGGCTCGGTGATCCAGATCTCGAGAGACTTCAACTGGGAACAACTGCAGTTCGAGCAGTATCTTGAGCGCTGCCCGAGTTTGCCGCCGGAACCCAGCTTTCGTCTGGAGTCCCTGTACGACGTGCTGGACCTGCTGCAGGAATGCCGGGAAGCGGACATCTCCATGGAATGGCCCGAGGGCGAAGCCTGGAGAGTCCGGCGGGCCAGTGGGCTGAGTCTGGCTGTGCGACAGGCTAGCGAGGAAGACTGGTTTTCCCTCGAAGGGGGCGTGCAGCTTGAGCAGGGTGAGTCTCTCGAGTTGCAAGCGGCTTTAGCTGCCGCACGCCTGGGCCAGGGTTCCTTCCTCAAGCTGGGGGAGAACGATTTCGTTCGCATCGATGCCGAATTACGCGAACAGCTTGAAGGGCTAGCCGATCTGGCCGATACCGAGCAGCCCCGAATCCCAGCTCTGGCCGTAGCTTCGCTTGCCGATCTGGAACTGGCAGGCATGAGCTGCGACCAGGCCTTTCAAGAGAGACTGGCCACGTTTCAGGACTGCTCGCAATACGTGGCTCCCATACCTCGGCGTCTGGAAGCCGACCTGCGCGACTACCAGGTCGAAGGGTTTCGATGGCTGGCCCGGCATGCTCAACTGGGGACCGGAGCATGTCTTGCCGACGACATGGGGCTGGGCAAGACCCTACAGGCCATCACCCTCATGCTGCATCGGCGCGCCGATGGCCCTCATTTGGTGGTCTGCCCTCTCTCGGTGCTGGCCCAATGGGCTCAACAGATCGAGCAGTTCGCACCCACGCTCAGAGCCCGAACAGACCGAGAACTGAAAGGCCTCAAAGCCGGTGACGTCCTTCTCTTGAGCTACGGCGTCATGCTCAGAGATATCAAGAAGCTCAGTAAGCGCCGCTGGTCGGTGGCTGTGTTAGACGAAGCCCAGGCTATCAAGAATCCGCAATCCAAGACCGCGAGAGCAGCCTTCCAACTACAAGCGCAGGTGCGAGTGGCCACCACCGGCACACCCATCGAAAACCGATTGGCGGAGCTGTGGAGTCTGTTCGCCTTTCTCAATCCAGGACTGCTGGGCAAGTTGGCCGCTTTTCGCCGCCGCTACGAAGAGCAAAAATCAGGCCGTTCTCGCCTGCGCCGTCTGGTCGCTCCCTTTGTGCTGCGCCGCTTGAAATCGCAAGTTCTGACCGAGCTTCCGCCCCGCACCGAGATCACGCTGAAGGTTCCGCTGGGGGAACCCGAACTCACCCTGTATGAACAACTGCGTACCCAGGCCCAGCAGGACATAGAGCAAGGAGAAAATTTCCAACTGCTGGCTCACCTGACCCGGCTGCGCCAGGCCTGTTGCCATCCGCGCCTCATTCTCAAAGACAGTGCGCTACCAAGCTCCAAACTCGAGGCCTTATTCGAACTGGTGGAAGGCCTGTCCGAAGGGCATCATCGCGCCCTGGTCTTCAGCCAGTTCACCCAGTTTCTCGATCTGGTGGAAGAGGAGTTAATACAGCGTAAGATCTCTTACCAGCGACTCGACGGCAGCACTCCGGTGAAAGAACGCCAGCGCCGGGTGGAGGCCTTTCAAGGGGGCGAAGGCGATGTTTTTCTCATCAGCCTCAAGGCCGGAGGCACCGGACTGAACCTGACCGGAGCCGACTACGTGATTCACCTCGACCCCTGGTGGAACCCCGCCTCCGAAGATCAAGCCTCCGACCGTGCCCACCGCATCGGTCAACGGCGGCCGGTGACTGTGTACAAGTTTGTAGCCGAGAACACGCTCGAAGAAAAAGTCGTGAGCCTGCACGGCCACAAGCGTGAACTCGCGCAATCGGTGCTGGAAGGTAACGAGCAGGCCAGTCCCCTTTCCCTCGAAGAGCTACGAGAATTACTGCGGATGGCTTAAGAACGACCTTTCAGCGGTCCCCAATCCACCCGAAAGACGATCTTCTCACACTTTGGGTCGAAGCGGTGGAAGTGGGTCGACACAACATTGACCACAGCGATCACCTTGTAAGTCCTGTTGGGCTTCTCGGGCTCTACCCAGGAAGCCACCTCGGCGACCCCTCCGAGTATCCCGTCCTTTTTGCTTAGCTTATCAAAGTCCATAAGAGAGGCCATCTTCCCTAAGACACCGAGGGCGCCGTCCTTCATCTTCAGGTCATCGATCATGGTCGGTTTCAGGCCCACTGGCACGGCAAATTCGCATGAGATCTGCTCGCCCTCACGGAGCAGAATCTTCTGATTGCAAAGAAGATCCGTTCCGCGGACCAGGCTGGTCTTTTCGGTCCTACCGTCACGACGAACATCCCATTCTTCCACGAACTCCACCTTGACCTCGGAGATCTCCTGATCCCGCAGGCCGGTCAAGGTAACATGCCCATCGATCGTCTCTTGATCGATAGAAAATTGTGCCGGACAGTCCATCTCCACTTTCACCGTGGAGACACCAAAGAAATCTTTCATACCATCAGGAAACGCCATAT